>OCHL01000014.1_pt1 | contig 229693 bp, 191 predicted proteins | sample 1538421 | NCBI WGS metagenome assembly OCHL01 (sample SAMN04571690, study PRJEB22368) | human gut metagenome | biome: human gut; material: stool | host: Homo sapiens | place: Luxembourg | collected 2012-06-01 | reverse complement strand
CCTCGGCCTACGCCCGGAAGTTCCGCGAGGAGCATGCCCGCCGCTACCGGCTGGTGCGCCCGCGCGATACGACCTACCTGCGCTCCGAGGGGCGCATCGCCCGTTTCTTCGACCGCCTGCGCGGCGAGGAGTACATCACGCGCCGCATCTACGACACGCTGCGCGACCATACCCCCGTGAACATCTTCCCCCGCGAGGTGGACTATGCCGAGTGGGAGGTGCTGCGGCGCTATCCGCTCCTGAACTGGAACATGGGCATGGTCTACAACCTCATCGAACGCGACGAACGCATCTACCCCCAGGGCGATCTGGCCCGGCGTACGATCGGTCTGACGGGCGACCGCGGTAACTACGGCATCGAGGAGGCCTATCGTGAGGAGCTGGCCGGGCGGGACGGAAAGGCCCTGCGGCAGCGTATCGCACGAGGGTTCTACGGCCGTGTGGCGGGCGGTGACCACGAGGATCCCATCGACGGATACGACGTGGTGACGACGCTCGACGTCGATCTGCAGGACGTGGCCGACAAGGCCCTCCGCCAGCAGCTCGAACAGCAGAACGCCATCTGGGGCACGACGATCGTCATGGAGGTCCATACGGGCGAGATCCTCGCCCTGGCCAACCTCGGCCGGGACCCCGGCGGCGGATACTCCGAACGCGAAAACTACGCCCTGAGCCGCTCGATGGAGCCCGGTTCGACCTTCAAGCTGGCCACGATGCTCACGCTGCTCGACGATGCGCACATGTCGCCCTCGACCGTCTACGACACCCACAACGGCGATCCCGTCACGGTGGGCCCGGCCCGCAACATCCGCGATTCGCACCGCGGCGACCACGAGATCGACTTCCGCCGTGCCGTGGCCTCGTCGTCGAACGTCTACTTCGCCAAGGCGATGTGGGACCGCTACGGAATTACGGGCAAAAAGCAGGAGTACAGCGACTACCTCCACAAGACGCTCCATCTGGGCGAAACCGTCGGCCTCGAACGGCTCGGCGAACGGAAACCCTCGATCACGACCGACTGGAAGGTCCCCGATCCCGGCGTGATGCTCGTCAAGATGGCTTACGGATACCGCGTGCGGCTGGCCCCGATCCAGATGATCACCTTCTACAACGCCATCGCCAACGGCGGACGGATGATCTCGCCGGTGCTGATCCGCGAACTGCGCCGCGGCGACCGCGTCGAGGAGCGTTTCGAAAGCCGCACGATCGCCTCGTCGATCGCCTCGCGGGCCGCCCTGCACGAGGTGCAGCGGTGTCTGCAGGCCGTCTGCACCGAGGGTACGGCCAGCAACTACTTCCGCGACACGACGCGCGTGAGGGTCGCCGCAAAGACCGGTACCGCGCAGATCACCTCGCCGACCGAGGGCGGTCGCCCCTATCTGGGCTCGACGATCGCCTACTTCCCGGCCGATGCCCCCCGCTATACGGTGCTGACGACGATCGAAACCCGCGCCCAGCCCGGTAAGGCCTACTACGGCGGTCCGCTGGCCGGCCCCGTCGTCAAACGCATGGTCGACTACATCTACAACCGCGGCCACGACTGGTACGGACGGGTCGAGTCCGACGGCCCGCGCCGCTATCCCGAGCGCATCAAGGGGGGCGACATCGCCCAGATCCGACGCGTGACGGGCAAGTTCTCGCCCCGTACGGAGTATGACCGCCGCACGGGCTGGGGCACAGTCTCGGTCGACAGCCTCGCTCGGGTCGAGATCGCTGCGCTCGACGAACGGCCCGGCGTCATGCCCAACGTGCGCGGAATGGGGCTGAAGGATGCCCTGTTCCTGCTCGAAAGCCAAGGTCTGCGGGTCCGTTTCACGGGCCAGGGGGCCGTGGCCCAGCAATCGATTCCCGCCGGTGCCCGCATCACATCGGGTGCGACGGTAACCATAACTTTGAAATGAAATGAAAAAAATTGCGGAAATGCTGCAGCACACCCCCTTCGAGGCGCTGCATGGAGATCCGGAGACCGCGGTCACGGGGCTGACCTATGACTCGCGGCGTGTGAATCCCGGCGACTGCTTCTTCGCCATCCGCGGAACGCAGAGCGACGGACACGCATATATCCCGATGGCCGTCGAACGGGGTGCCGCCGCGGTCGTCTGCGAACAACTGCCCGTCGAACCGGCCGAAGGGGTGACCTTCGTGGTGGTGCGCGACTCGGCCGGCGCCATGGCCGATCTGGCGGCCGCCTTCTACGACTTCCCGAGCCGTGAGATGCGGCTGGTCGGCATCACCGGTACAAACGGCAAAACCACGACCGTCACGCTGCTCTACGACCTGGTGCGCGCCATGGGCTACCGCGCCGGTTTGATCTCGACGGTGGTCTACCGCATCGACGGCCGCGAGGTCGAGGCCACGCATACGACCCCCGACCCGATCCGTCTGAACGCCATGATGCGCGAGATGGCCGATGCCGGGTGCGAATTCTGCTTCATGGAGTGCTCGTCGCACGCCATCGTCCAGGAGCGCATCCGCGGCCTCGACTTCGCCGGCGGCATCTTCTCGAACATCACCCACGACCACCTCGACTACCACAAGACCTTCGCCGAGTATATCCGGGCCAAGAAGCTCTTCTTCGACCACCTGCCCAAGGGGGCCTTCGCCCTGACGAACCTCGACGACCGGAACGGCCGGGTCATGGTGCAGAATACGGCCGCCACGGTGAGCACCTATTCGCTGCGCGAAATGGCCGACTTCCGCTGCCGGATCCTCGAAATGCATGTCGACGGGATGTTGCTGCGCATCGACGGGCAGGAGGTCTGGACCGGCCTGCTCGGTCGCTTCAACGCCTACAACCTCACGGCCGTCTACGGCGCCGCCGTGCTGCTGGGGCTCGACCGCGGAGAGGTGCTCCGCGTGCTGTCGACGTTGCACCCCGTGAGCGGCCGCTTCGAGATCGTCCGCGCCGCAAACGGCACGGTGGCCATCGTCGACTACGCCCATACGCCCGATGCGCTGGAGAATGTCCTGCGCACGATTGAGGAGTTGCGAAAGCCCTCGCAGCAGCTGCTGGTGGTGTGCGGATGCGGCGGCGACCGCGACCGCACGAAACGTCCCGAAATGGCGCAGATCGCCGTCAAGTACGCCTCGACGGCCATCTTCACGTCGGACAACCCCCGGCACGAATCCCCCGAGGCGATCCTCGACGAGATGGTCGCCGGACTCCAGCCCGGAACGCGCTACGTGCGCATCACGGACCGCGCCGAGGCGATCCGCACGGCGGTGCTGATGAGCCGTCCGGGCGATCTGATCCTCGTGGCCGGAAAGGGCCACGAAACCTATCAGATCATCGGCGACGTAAAACACCACTTCGACGACCGCGAAGAGGTGCGCCGCGCCTTCGAAATGCTCCCCGGAGCCGTGAAACATTGATTTTCTGTCGTTAATCTTTTCATCGAAAATGCTTTACCATCTTTTCAGATACCTGGACGAAGCCTACGACCTGCCCGGTTCGGGCATGTTCCAGTACATCTCGTTCCGCGCCGCGGCGGCCATCATTCTCTCGCTGCTGATCGTCATTATCTTCGGACGGCGCATCATCGACTTCCTGCGCCGCCGCCAGATCGGCGAGGATATCCGCGACCTCGGCCTTCAGGGACAGCTCCAGAAGAAGGGTACCCCGACCATGGGCGGCGTGATCATCCTCGTGGCCATCCTCATCCCGATGCTCCTCTTCGGAAAGCTCGACAACGTCTACATCCAGCTGATGCTCGTCTCGACCGTTTGGCTCGGATTCATCGGCGGTCTGGACGACTACATCAAGGTCTTCCGCCACCGAAAGGAGGGGCTCAAGGGGCGTTTCAAGGTGGTCGGTCAGGTCGGACTGGGCATCATCGTCGGCACGACCATGTGGCTCTCGCCCCAGATCGTCGTCCGCGAAAAGGTGACGCAGCCCGTACAGACGGTCTACATGAACCCCGACGGTACGGTCATCGAGAGCGTCCAGCGGAACGTCGTCCTCAGCTCCGAAAGCCGCAAAACCACCCAGACGACCATCCCCTTCGTCAAGAACAACGAGTTCGACTACGGATGGCTCACCGGCGGAAACGAAACCGCCACGTGGCTGCTCTACGTGCTGGTGGCGATCTTCGTCGTCACGGCCGTCTCGAACGGCGCCAACCTCACGGACGGTCTCGACGGTCTGGCAACGGGCGTCTCGGTCCCGATCGTGGCGGTGCTCGGCGTGCTGGCCTACCTCTCGGGTCACATCGTCTACGCCGACTACCTCAACATCATGTACATCCCCAACAGCGGCGAACTGGTCGTTTTTGCCGCCGCGCTGGTCGGGGCGCTGGTCGGCTTCCTCTGGTACAACTCCTTCCCGGCGCAGATCTTCATGGGCGACACCGGTTCGCTCTCGATCGGCGGCGTGATCGCCGTCTTCGCCCTCTGCATCCGCAAGGAGCTGCTGCTGCCGCTGCTGTGCGGCGTCTTCCTGGTCGAGAGCTTCTCGGTCATGCTGCAGGTCGGCTGGTTCAAGTACACCAAGCACAAGTACGGCGAAGGACGCCGCATCCTGCTCATGTCGCCGATCCATCACCACTACCAGAAAAAGGGAATCTTCGAAACGAAGATCGTCACCCGATTCTGGATCATTTCGCTGCTGCTGGCAGCCATTACGCTGGTTACGTTGAAGATTCGTTAATTCCGATTCCATGAAAAACATTGTCGTACTGGGTGGCGGCATCAGCGGATACGGCTCCGCGATCCTCGCCAAGAAGAAGGGCTTCGGGGTATTCCTCTCCGATGCCGGAACCATTGCCGCACGCTTCAAGGCCAAACTCGACGAGTGGGAGGTCCCCTACGAAGAGGGTGGCCACTCCGAGGAGCGGATCCTCGCCGCTACGGAGGTCATCAAGTCGCCCGGAATCCCCGAAACGGCCCCCATCGTGCGGAAGGTCCGCGAGGCGGGCATCCCGGTGATCTCCGAGATCGAGTTCGCCGGACGCTACATGGGCCGCGCCCGCTGCATCTGCATTACCGGCTCGAACGGCAAGACTACCACCACGTCGATCATCTACAAGATCCTCCGCGATGCGGGTTACAACGTCGCCCTCGGCGGTAACATCGGCGAGAGCTTCGCCTATTCGGTCGCTACGGGCAACTATGACTGGTATGTTCTGGAGCTGAGCTCGTTCCAGCTGGACGGCATGTACCGCTTCCGCGCCCATATCGGCGTGCTGATGAACATCACGCCCGACCATCTGGACCGCTACGACCACTGCTTCCAGAACTACATCGACGCCAAGATGCGCATCACGCAGAACATGACCTCGCGCGACTGGTTCGTCTACTCGGGCGACGACGAGGTGATCCGCGAACAGCTGCCCAAATACGATCTGCGGATGCGTCAGCTTCCGTTCATGGCCCACAGCGCCGTGGCAAGCGGTGCCGGCGACGCCTTCCTCTGCGACGGACGGTTCACGGCCGCCGTCGGCCGGAAGTCGGTCGAGATCGATACCGCCAAGCTGCAGATCAAGGGGCTGCACAACGCCTACAACGCCATGGCCGCCTCGCTGGCGGCGCTGGCCGCCGGAGTCCCGCCGACGAAGATCCGCCGCTCGCTCTACGACTTTGCACCGGTCGAACACCGGCTCGAACCCGTCCTGGAGAAGGACGGAGTGCTGTGGATCAACGACTCGAAGGCCACGAACGTCGATTCGGTCTTCTACGCCCTGGAGAGTATGACGCGCCCCGTGGTGTGGATCGCCGGCGGAACGGACAAGGGCAACGACTACACCCCGCTCAAGGCCTTCGCCCGGGAGAAGGTCCACACGCTGGTCTGCATGGGGCTGGACAACGCCAAACTCGTGCGTGAGTTTACGGGCGTCATCCCCGAGATCGTCTCGACCGACTCGCTCGATGCCGCCCTCACGGCCTGCAAGAAGGCCGCCCGGCCGGGTGACGTGGTGCTGCTCTCGCCGGCCTGCGCCAGCTTCGACCTTTTCAAGAACTACGAAAACCGCGGCGAACTCTTCAAGGAGTGGGTGCGGACGCACGCTTAGACGATGATGGAGCGCGACGAATACGGATACGACGAACGCACGGTGGCCGAACTGGCCCGCGATGCTGCCCGGCGCGGGGACGATCGGCCGCGTCATGCGGCCGACGACCGGGCCTTTGCCCGCGACCGGGGCTATCACCCCGATGAGGAGCGGCCCGGTGAGGAGGAGCTCCCCGATTTCGAACGTCGCAGAGGCCGACGGATGCGCGGGGAGGGATCGGAGGATCCGGATGCGGCGGGGACGCGCTCGCGTGACGGCGGATCGGCGGATCGGGACGATGTGGCGGACGGCGGACGCGGCGGCCGTTCGGGCCGGGGATCCCGTTCGGACGGCGGGTCGGGGAGCGCACGCGCTGGCGCGGCGGCCCGGACGGAAGAGAGGCCCCGCTCGCGCCTCTTCAACGGCGACCGCGTGCTGTGGATCATCATCGCCGCCCTCGCCGTGATCTCGGTGCTGGTGGTCTACTCCTCGACGGCCAAGATGGCCTACGACGCCCATACGGCCCGCACAACGGCCCACTTCCTGCGGCAGCAGCTGATGGTTCTCGTCTTCAGCCTCGTCGTCATGGTCACCGTGCAGAAGATCAACTGCCGCGTCTACAATCGCTTCGCGCAGGTGATCTACTACGTCTCGGTGGCGTTGACCGTCGCCGTCTACTTCATCGGCGCCACGACCAACGGCGCCGCCCGCTGGTTCCCGATCGGCCCGTTCCAGTTCCAGCCCTCCGAGGCGCTGAAGGTCGCCACGGTCCTCTTTCTGGCCCGGCAGTTGGCCGGACGGCAGTCGAAGATTGACCGCATCCGCATCGTCCCGAGTTGGAAGTTCTGGACCTGGCGCTCGTCGGCCCTCCAGCGCAAGATCTGGCGCGAAGGCACCCGACCGCTGCTGCTGCCGGTCATCGTCTCGTGTCTGGTGATCTTCCCGGCACACACCTCCTCGGCCGTGCTGGTCTTCCTGGCCTCGTGGGTGATGATGCTCATCGGGCGTGTCCGTTTCAGCGAGCTGATGAAGCTCGTGGGGTGGTCGCTGGCCGGCATCGTCCTCATCATGACCCTCAACCTCGGCCGAAGCGAAACGGCCGAAGGGCGTGTCTCGACCTGGATCCACCTCTGGACCCGTTCGCAGACCGAAAAGCCGATCGAACACCTCACCGATACCGAACGCTCGATGATCGCCATCCACAACGGCGGACTGCTGGGCGAAGGGGCCGGGCAGAGCGCCATGCGCGTGGAGATGATCCATCCGGAGAGCGACTACGCCTACGCCTTCTTCGTCGAGGAGTACGGCATCATCCTGGCCGTGCTGCTGCTGATGCTCTACCTGTGGATCTTCTTCCGCGCGATCGAGATCTTCCGACGATGCGGCACGGCATTCCCGGGACTGCTGGTGCTGGGGCTGGCGCTGCTGATCACGTGTCAGGCCCTGCTGCACATCATGGTCACGGTCAACCTTATCCCCGAGACGGGGCAGACCTTGCCGCTCATCTCGCGTGGCGGTTCGTCGGTGCTCTTCACCTCGATCGCCCTGGGGATGATTCTCAGCGTCAGCCGCCAGAACGAGGAGCAGTCGCACGACCGTCCGAAAAGCGAAGAGCTGAGGCTGACCGAGAAGGAGTGAGGGCGCAAGGAGGCGGCCGATCCGTCCGGGACGTGAGACCGGGACGTGAGGCTGGGACGTGAAACCGGGTGGGAGTCCGGGCGTGAGACCGGGACGTGAGGCTGGGACGTGAAACCGGGCGGGAGTCCGAGCCGGGAGTCCGAGCCGGGAGTCCGCGCCGGGAGTCCGCGCCGGGCCGCCTGAAATTCGAATACTGAACTTAGAAAACAACGATATGGAAGATATCCGTCTGGACAAATACCTTTGGGCCGTGCGCGTCTTCAAGACCCGCAGCGATGCCGCCGATGCCATCCGTACGAACAAGGTGACGGTCAACGGCTCCTATGCCAAACCCTCGCGCGAGGTGAAGATTGGCGACGTGATCGCCGTGCGCAAGATGCAGGTGACCTACTCCTACAAGGTGCTCGATCTGGTCTCGAGCCGGCAGCCCGCCAAGAATGTCCCCGAATACTGTCTGAACATCACCCCGCAGGAGGAGCTCGACAAGCTCAACGTCCCGCGCGAGACGATCTTCGTCTTCCGCGACCGCGGCACGGGGCGCCCCACCAAGAAGGAGCGGCGCGAACTCGATACGCTCATGGACGAGGTCTACTACGGCGACGACGAGGAGTAATCCCTCCCCGTCGGGTGGTGGAAACAAAAAAGCGGCCCTTGGGTCGCTTTTTTTCGGATTCGGATGTCGTTGTCGGGGCGGCGCTGTTTGCGGGGAGATTCGGCCTCTTTGGCCCGTTTTCGGGCGGGTTTCGGTGGGCCGGGGTCGGACACCGGGCCCGGCTGTCGGATCTTGTCGGATTCCGTCAGGCCCTGTCAGTCGGAACTTCTTCGGATACGATCTTCTCTGCCCTCTTGTCTGCCCCTCTGCCAGCCTTCTTGTCGACTCCTTCTTATTGGTCCCTTCGTACCCCTCCCCTGCTGGCACCCCTGTCGGCTCTTTATTTCTTGTTGAAGAAGTTCATCGTCATGGCGCATCCCTGCGTGGCGAATGAACGGATGGCGTCGACGAAGACCTTCAGCCGTTCGGGCATGGCGGCCCGCTCCTCCTCGGTCCACTGGCCCAGCACGTAGTCGACCTGGTGGCCGCGCGGGAAGTCACCGCCCACGCCGAAGCGCATCCGGGCATACTCCTCCGTTCCCAGCAGTTCGGCGATGTTCTTCAGGCCGTTGTGCCCCCCGGCACTCCCCTTCGGGCGCAGGCGCAGCGTCCCGAATGGCAGGTTGATGTCGTCGGAGATGATCAGCAGGTTCTCACGGTCGATCTTCTCGGCGTCGAGCCAGTAGCGGACGGCCTTTCCCGAGAGGTTCATGTAGGTCGAGGGCTTCAGTAGCAGCAGGGTGCGGCCCTTGTAGCGGACCTCGGCCACATCGCCGTAGCGGGCCGTGGTAAAAACAGCGTTGGACGCCTCTGCGAGGGCGTCCAACACTTTGAAACCGATGTTGTGACGGGTCTCGGCGTACTCGGCGCCGATGTTCCCGAGCCCAACAATGAGGTATTTCATGACGGATCAGTGACTATTTGGCAGCGGCATCGGCACCACGCGAAGCACGCGTTACGCGTACGGCGCAGACAGCCGTCGTGGCGGGGGTCACGAACTTCAGGTTCTCGAACTGCAGGTCGCCTACGAAGATCGTCTTGCCCACGCCGAGGTTCGTCACGTCAACGACGATCTCGTCGGGAAGGTTCTCAACCAGGGCGCTCACCGTGAGCTTGCGGGCCGAGAGGACGAGCTTACCGCCGACCTTCACACCCTCGGCGTTACCGGTCAGGCGAACCGGAATGGCGATCGATACGGGTTTGCCGTCGGCGATGCGGTAGAAGTCCATGTGGAGGATCTCCTCGCGAACGGGGTGGAACTGAGCCTCACGCAGTACGGCGAGCTCCTTCTTGCCGTCGAAATCGAACTCTACGATGTAGGAGTTGGGGGTGTAGATCAGGGGTTTGATCTCGCGGGGATCCACGGAGAACATCTCCGTTTCACCGTTTCCGCACAGTACGCAGGGTACCAGACCCTCGCGACGTACGCTCTTGGCGGCCTTCTTGCCGAAATCGGCACGCTTTACGGCCTTTACCGAAATGGTTTTCATGAGTTTTGTTGTTTTTTAAGTGTTACCTGCGGCGGTTCTCAATGCGGCCTCGGCGGGTCGCATCCCAATTCCGCCTGTTTCGGGGTGCAAAGTTAGCCAATTTCTTCGGAATGAAAAACTCCCGGCGGCGGATTTTGCATTTTTTACGGAAAAATTTCCGGGCAGCCTTTAACTTTTGCATCTTTCGGGCGTCTTATCCATGAAACCATGGCGCAACGAGGGCAAATATCCGAGGCTCTGCTGGCCGGGCTGCACGATCCGGCGGCCCGGCGCGAGGCGTTCGACGAGGTGGTCGACTGCTGGATGCGCCCGTTGTACTGGCACGTGCGGCGGCTGGTGGTCCTGCGCGAGGATGCCGAGGATGTCCTCCAGGAGAGTTTCGTGCGGGCCTACGAGGCGCTGGACGACTTCCGGGGAGGGGCCGCCGAACTGCGCGTCTGGTTATACCGGATCGCCACCCGGACGGCCCTCTCGCATCTGCGATGCCGGCGCCGCGGCCTCTTCACCTCGCTCGACGACGTGAGCCGCGAACTGGCCGGGTGTGTGGCCGGGGAGTGCGGACCCGACTGCGACCGGGCGCTGGTGCGCTTCCAGCAGGCGGTGCTGGCCCTGCCGCTGCAGCAGCGGCTGGTCTTCAACCTGCGCTACTACGACGAACTGCCCTATGCCGAGATCGCCCGCATCCTCCACCGGAGCGAGGCGTCGCTGCGGGTCAACTACCACCACGCCGTGGAGAGACTGAAACGAATACTCAGGGAAGAGCTATGAACGAACCTTTCGAAATGAACGATCGGCGCATGCCCTACGAGGTCTCCGGAGAGGCCTTCGAGGCGTTGCGCGTGCGGATCGGCCGGCGGCTGGATGCGGCGGAGCTGTTGCAGCCGGGTGTCGGGCCGGCCGCGGAAATGGAGGCCCGGAGTGTCACTGCGGGGGTACGGATCCGACAGGGTGCTGCGGAGGTGCGGACCCGGCGGGGTGCTGCAGAGGAGCGGACCGGGTGGCTGACCGTCCGGCAGCGGTTATGGCGCTGGGGTGTGGCGGCGGCTGGCGTAGCGGTGGTCGTGGCCGGTCTGGTCACGATTGTCCGCTGGCACCGTCCCGCGGAGCGCCAACTCCCCGATCTTGACCGCCTCCTCACGACGGCTTCGGCCGAAACGCTGCAGCAGGCTGCCGCAGAGAATTACGACGATATCTTCTTCAATCAGCAACTGTAAATACCGAGACTGGACATGAAAACGATTTTATTGGCAATGGCCGCCCTCTGTGCGGCGTTTTATGCGGAGGCTGCCCCCGCCGACCGGGCCATGCGGCGGGCCGTGGCCGAGATCCGGGCCGAGATCGACCGCTCGGAGGCGGCGGCCCGGGAGAGTCAGTCCCTCGAGGAGCTGAACGATGCGGCCCGCGAGGAGGTGATCCGCGAACTGAAGCTCTCGGCGCGTCAGCGCCGCGAGTTCGAACCCCTCTACAAGGCCTATCGCGAGGCGCTCGGACGGGCCGTGCGGGAGGTCCCCGACCCGGCGGTCTCCGATGAGGAGGCGCAGCGTACGGCCCTGAAGCGGCGGCTGGAGAATATCGCCTCCGTTGCCGAGGTCAAGCGCGACTATGTGGACCGCTTTGCCGAGGTCCTCACCGCCGAGCAGATCCGCCGCCTCTACAATGCCGAGGGGCAGATCGGTACGAACATCAAGCGGGCGGCCGGCGAACGCCGCGCGGAGGTGCCGCGTATCCTGTCCGGAAGCGGACGCTGCGTCACGCAGGACTGGGGCCCGGCGGGCGACTACACGGCCATCGAGACCGGTGCCTTCTTCCACGTCGTCATCAGCCCCTCGGCCACGACCATCACGGTGACGGCCGACGACAACGTGATCGACTTCCTGCGGCTCGACCGCTCCGGCGGCCGACTGGCCTTCAGACTCTCGCTGAGCTCGAGCCGCACCCGCCGCATCGAGAATCTCTCGATCTCGGTGGTGGTCCCCGTCTCGGCCTCGCTGCGCGAGATCCGCGTGGACTCCTATGCCGGCCTCGAGAGCCGCATGCCGCTCCGGGGCAGGAACCTCTCCATAGCGATGTCGGCCTACGGATCGGTGAAGGCCGATCTTGTCGATGCGGGCGAGACGCAGCTCCAGGTATCGAGCTACGGCCGCTTCGAGGGGCAGATCTCGTGTGCCGGCGCACGGCTCCTCGTCGCCAGCTACGGCAGACTCAAGGGGGCGTTGACGTGCTCCGGTACGGCCTCCGTCACGGTGGGCAGCTACGGCACCTTTGACGGCAACCTCCGTGCCGCACAGGCACAGCTGTCGGTCAGCAGCGGCGGCAAGTTTACGGGTGAGGTGCGGGCCGATGCGGCATCGGTCGAGGTGGCAAGCTATGCCCGGGTCGACGGCCCGATCCGGGCCGAGGTGCTGAAGGCCCTGGTCAACAGCAGCGGTTCGCTCCGCAGTGACTTCGTCGGCCGCCGCTGCGAGGCGTCGGTGGGCGCCTACGGAAAGCTCGCTCTGACGGGGTCGGCCGAGGTCGAGGAGGTGGCGCTGCAGCTCTCGTCGCAGGGGAGCTTCTCGGCTCCCGAGCTGCGCGTGAAGCGTTACGACATTCAGGCGGGCGCCTACACGCAGGCCGACGTGTGGTGTTCGGAACTGCTGAAGATCGAGGCCGCCTCGTCGGCTCAGGTGACCTACGACGGCCCCTGCCGGCTGGAGATGCCCTCCCGAAACGTCCGGCGCCGTTGAGACGCTTCCTCGGGCGGATGGAACGCGAAAAACGGGCGGAACTCCCATTGAGTTCCGCCCGTTTCGTGTTGGGGGTCGGTGCCGCGCGGGGTGTTATTCGATCGGATAGGGCCCCGTGTAGCTGCCCTTGACGGCCGTGCCGCCCTGCGTCGTGAAGTCGAACGTGAAGCTGTAGTCCGAGCCCTGGTGGGCGACCGTGAACGAGCCTCCGTTGATGAGCAGGTACTCCTCCTGATCCGTGCCGGCATTCAGCGTGCAGTAGGTGCCCACGAGCCCCCACATGTCGTAGACGCCGTCGTAGAAGGTTCCCGGCGTGGCGCTGTAGTCCGTGTCGAGCACGTAGGTCCCTTCGCTGATGACGGGATCGCGGCTCTCGTCGAGAACGTCGTACATGTCGATCGTCAGGAGGGTCTTCGCATCGGCACTCTCGAACGTCAGCGTGTAGTTGGCCGATCCATAACCGTAGAGATCGCCGTAGTAGTATCCCTCGCCGCTGGCAAAGGTCACGTTCACGTCGTCCGAAACGGCCGGTGCCTGGTTCTTGAAGTTCAGCGCGCCCCGGTAGGTGAAGTTGAGCCGGTTGCCGTCCCCGAGCACGAAATAGCCGCTGATGTCGTAGCCGTCGGCCGTATGCTTGACCGTGGCCTCACCGCCCGTGTAGTCGATGCGGTAGCGGGCCGAACCGTCGGGCAGCGTGTAGTGGCCGCAGCTCTTGTCCGAAGCGATGGTGTTCAGGGCGATGTCCCGGCTGAAGGTGTAGGTCCCCTCGGGAAGAACCGCCTGGTCGGGATCCGCCGAGGTCGTTCCCCACAGGTCGAACTCCAGCATGTAGCCCGAGCCGACCGGCGAACCGTCGCTCGAGATGATGTCTCCGACCTGGAAGTAGTATTCGCTGAAGCCGGCTCCGTAGGCGTCGCCGTAGTAGATCACGTCGCTGTAGGCGTAGGTCGCGTTGACCGTGATGTCCTCGCCGTAGACTCCCGACTGGTTGCTCAGAGAGAGAGTCCCCGAGTAGCTGACGCCGATCCGCTCGCCGTCGCGGGTCGTGAAGTGTCCGTCGATCGTGTAGTTGCCCGCCGCATCCGTGGTGACGTTGAGCTCACCCTCGCTGAAGAAGATGTTGTCGGTGATCTCGCCCTGCTCGTTCACCGTCAGCATCACGGTCGACTCGTTGCTGATGCGGAACTGCTCGTGGGTCACTTCATCCACGTAGGTGTATTTCCCCGTCGGAATCAGGGCCTTCGAGGGGGTGGTGCTGGCCGGTCCGTAGCAGTCGAAGTAGATCATCCATCCGGCACCCTGTGCCATGCCGTTCTCGAAGGGGCAGTCCGTGAGCATGAAGTAGTAGTTGGCGGCATCGGCGCTGTATTGGTTGCCGTAGTAGATGCCCATGCCCGAGGTGGCCTGCATCGCGCGCTTCTCCTCGGTGAGGAACTCCTTCTGGTCGCGCACCGCCGTGCCGTCGGCTCCGATGGCAAGGGCGTAGATCGTATAGGAGGTGGAGGCCTTTAGCCCTTCGGACCGCAGATCCGCATTCACACCCTTGGAGAGGCGTGTGCCGATTCCGCTCAGCAGATCGTCGGTCACCTCCGTCGAACCGCTCTCTACCGTCAGGTAGTAGGCTTCGGCGGCGTTTTCCACGGTGATCGTGTAGACGGCATAGCTGCTGTCGGTCTCCGTCAGCTCGATCGCGACGGTCGGTGTTTTCGGCGTGTCATCCGATTCATCCTTCTGGCAGGAGAGGAGCGCCACCGAACATGCGATAAGGGCGGCAAAAAGGGTCCTGTGTAGAAATTTTTCCATGGCAGTAAGGTATTTGAAGTGAGAAGAAAAATAGAGATTTGCCAGTATAGGAAAAAATTTCCATATATAACAGGTTCAGACCCTAAAATAAACGGTTTTTCCCCGTAAAACGGGCGGATGCGGCCGTTGTCCGTCGGGGCGGCCCCCCTTTGCGGCGGCTTCGGATCTGTTTGCGACGGTTTCAGGTCTGTTGTGGCGGTTCCGGGTCTGTTGCGGCGGTTGTGGCGGTTTCGGATCCGCTTGCGGGGCCCTCGGGCCCGTCTGCAACGCAAGGGGACGGAGCGCCGAAGCGTCCCGTCCCCCTGTATCATGCGGCTGATGCGCTGCCGTTATTTGATGCCGCGCAGGTGTTTCTCCCAGGCCCAGGCCGAGGCGAGCGTCTCGTCGAGCGTGCGCCCGGCCTTCCACCCCAGTTCGGTGTTGGCCAGCGTCGGATCGGCCCAGATGGCCACGATGTCGCCCTCGCGGCGCGGCCCGATCTTGTAGTTGAGCTTCACGTGGTTGACCTCCTCGAACTTGTGGACCAGCTCCAGCACCGAAACTCCGCGGCCCGTACCGATGTTGAAGATCTCGTAGGAGTGCTTGTTCTGATCCTCGATCATGCGGCGGATGGCTGCCACGTGGGCCTTGGCCAGGTCGACGATGTCGATGTAGTCGCGGATGCACGATCCGTCGGGCGTCGGATAGTCGTCACCGAAGACCGTGAGGCACTCGCGCAGTCCGGCGGCCGTCTGCGTGATGTAGGGAACGAGGTTCTGCGGCACGCCGCGCGGCAGTTCTCCGATCAGGGCCGACGGATGGGCACCGATCGGGTTGAAGTAGCGCAGGGCGATGCCCTTCAGTCCGTCGTAGGCCGTCACCGAATCGCGCAGGATATCCTCGCACATCTGTTTCGTGTTGCCGTAGGGCGAGGTGGCCGGTTTGCGGGGCGTCTGCTCCGTGACGGGCTGCTTCTCGGGCTCGCCGTAGACGGTGCACGACGACGAGAAGACGATGTTCCGCCGTCCGAACTCACGCATCAGCGTGATGACGTTCATGAACGACGTGAGGTTGTTGCGGTAGTACTCCAGCGGCTTCTGGACCGACTCGCCGACGGCCTTCGAGGCGGCGAAGTGGATCACCGAATCGAACTCGTACTGTTCGAAGACCTTGCGGAAACCCTCCAGATCGCAGCAGTCGACCTGCACGAAGGGAACATCCACGCCGGTGATCTTGCGGACCCCCTCGACGGCTCCCATGTCGCTGTTCGAAAGGTTGTCGACGATGACGACGTCGTAGCCGGCATTGATAAGCTCTACGGTGGTGTGCGAACCGATGTAACCGGCTCCGCCGCTCACCAAGACACACGATTTTTTCATAGAAGACGGATTGTTGTTTCGAGTCACAAAGATACGTTTTTTTCCGGAATCGGTTGATACGGAGAGGTTAAAAAAAATCCCGGGCCGGCGGTTCGGCCCGGGATGAGGGGGTAAAAGGATGCTGCGGTCGGGGCGCTCCGTTGCGGCCGGGGCAATCCCCGCAAGCGATTCCGGGGATGATTCCGGAGGCCAATCCCACGGGTAATCCTTGCGAGGATCCCGGGAGCGATTCCGGCGCCGCTTGCAGGCAGACAAGCCTCGGAGGCGTCTTCGGGAGCGATCCCGGAGCCGCTGTCGGCGTGGCGGCCGCTACTCCTTCCTGCGGTAGGAGATGGTGATGGTCTTGCCGTCGCTGCTCCACGACGAGGCCGAAACCTGCAACTCCTCCGGTTGTGTGTCGTCGTCGGTCCAGACCGTAATCGGGAAGGTGGCCCCGTCGCCGGGATTGCCGTTGCAGGTGAGTTTCGACAGGGTCGTATTCTGACTCAGGTCCAGCGCCTTCAGCTGGTTGTTGTCGCACGACAGCTCGATCAGCAGCATGTTCTGACTCAAATCCAGCTCCGTCAGCCGGTTGTTGCCGCAGTTCAGAAGAATCAGCGACATGCAGTCGTTCAGATCCAGGGCCGTCAGCCGGTTGTCGTTGCAGTGCAGGATCTCCAGCGACGAATCCGGACTCAGCTTCAGCGTCGTCAACTGGTTGCCGTTGCAGCGCAGATCCGACAGCGCCGTACTTTCGCTCAGGTCGAGCGCCGCCAGCTGGTTGTTGCTGCAGTACAGGGTGGTCAGCTCCGTGTTTTTATGCAGATCCAGGGCCGTCAGCCGGTTGTCGGAGCAGTGCAGGTCTGCCAGTGCCGGGTTCTTGTCCAGGGTCAGCGCCGTCAGCTGATTGGCCGCGCAATGCAGCTCCTCCAGATCCGCGTTGGCACTCAGATCCAGCGTGGTCAACCGGTTGTTGGAGCACTCCAGGGTGGTCAGTGCCGTATTCCGGCTCAGATCCAGCGCCGTCAGCTGGTTGTCGGAACCGTTCAGCTGCGTCAGGACCGTGTTTTGGCTCAGATCCAGTGCCGTCAGTTGGTTGTTCGAACAGTTCAGCCGGGTCAGCAGCGTGTTCCGGCCCAGCTCCAGCGCCGTCAGATGGTTGTCGCTGCAGTTCAGAAACTTCAGCTCCGTGTTCCGGCTCAGGTCCAGCTCCGCCACCTGGTTGTAGCTGCAGTTCAGCTCCTTCAGGGCTGCGAGCTGTTCGATGCCCCGCAGCGAGGTCAGGGTCCCGGCCTGCGACTCGCTGCCCGAGACGTCGATCCGGGTGATCGCGGCAAGCTCCCGGGCGGTGATATGCTTCGCATCGGTGAGGTATTTCCGCTCCTGAAGCAGCTGCGCAAAGGCGGGATCAAAGAGCGCGGTGAGCTCCGTCTGGTCGTCCAGACCGCTCTGGGTGACAGTCAGCCGCAGCTTCCGGCCGCCGTACGTCACATCGATGTAGGCCTTGCGGGGGCTCTTCTCCGAATTCATGAGGGCCGTCAGCTGGATCGTCCGCTCGCCGGCCGTGCCCCGCTCCGGAGTCACCGTCAGCCAATCCGGCGCCGATCCGCCGGCGGTAACCGTCAGGCTCCAGTCGACGTTGACCGTGAAGGGAATTGAAACGTTCAGATTGTCAATGGTTCCTAGCGACCAGTCGGTCCGCTCGACGGTGAGTTTGGGGTCCGGTGAGGGAGAGTCGGCCGAGTCGTTTTTGCTGCATCCAGCAGTCGTTAACAGCAGAGGGAGAATCAAAAATAACAATCTTCTCATGTGAAATAAATATTGGTTTGAAAAACTGTCAAGCGGGTGCAAATATAGAGATTGATGCCAATATTTGAAAACTTTTTTTCAGATTTCAGTTTTATTGTGCGGGCCGCCCCTCCCCTGTATCCCGGGACTCCGCACAACTGCCCGATGACGGTTCGTAAGCTGTCCCGCGAAAAAAAAGATTCGAACGTGTCTGTTCTCGAAAAAGTTTCCTATATTTGTAACAAATTGATACCATAACTGCGGAATTTCATCAAAACATTAACGCAATATGTACGGTAAAATCAAAGAGTACCTGCAACATGAACTCGCCGAAATCGAGGCTGCAGGGCTTTACAAGCACGAACGAATCATCTGTTCGCCCCAGCGGGCCGAAATCGAGGTTGCAGGTCGGAAGGTCCTCAACTTCTGCGCCAACAACTACCTCGGCCTCTCGGACAACCCCCGGCTGATCGAGGCCGCCAAACGTGCCATGGATGCCCGCGGTTACGGAATGTCATCCGTCCGCTTCATCTGCGGCTGCCAGGATATCCACAAGGAGCTCGAAAAGGCCATCTCCGACTACTTCGGTACCGAGGACACGATCCTCTATGCCGCCTGCTTCGATGCCAACGGCGGTGTCTTCGAACCCCTCTTCTCGCAGGAGGATGCCATCATCTCCGATGCCCTGAACCACGCCTCGATCATCGACGGCGTCCGCCTCTGCAAGGCCGTGCGCTACCGCTATGCCAATGCCGACATGGCCGAACTCGAGGAGTGCCTCAAGAAGGCCCAGGCCCAGCGTTTCCGCATCATCTGCACCGACGGCGTCTTCTCGATGGACGGCAACGCCGCCCCGCTCGACAAGATCTGCGCCCTGGCCGAGAAGTACGATGCGCTGGTGATGGTCGACGAGTGCCACTCGGCCGGCGTCCTCGGCAAGACCGGCCGCGGAATCACCGAACTCTTCAACCTGCGCGGCCAGGTCGATATCCTGACCGGTACGCTCGGCAAGGCCTTCGGAGGTGCCGTCGGCGGATTCACAACCGGCCGCAAGGAGATCATCGACATGCTGCGCCAGCGGTCGCGTCCCTACCTCTTCTCCAACTCGCTGCCCCCTGCCGTCGTCGGCGCCGGAATCGAGATGTTCCGGATGCTCGCCGAGAGCAACGAACTCCACGACCGGCTGGTGGCCAACGTCGAGCACTTCCGCAAGGGAATGATGGCCGCTGGGTTCGACATCAAACCCACGCAGTCGGCCATCTGCGCCGTGATGCTCTACGACGCCAAACTCTCGCAGGATTTCGCTGCACGGCTCCAGGACGAGGGGATCTTCGTCACGGGATTCTACTACCCCGTCGTGCCGAAGGGCCAGGCCCGTATCCGCGTGCAGGTTTCCGCCGGCCACACCTTCGAGCAGCTTGACCGTTGCATCGCCGCCTTCACGAAGATCGGCAAGGAGCTGAATGTCCTTAAATAACCAATTCGCACTACAGAGATGGCTAAAACCACATTGGATGCGATCGACCGCAAGATCCTCAAGTACCTGATCAAGAATGCGCGCATGCCCTTCCTGGAGATCGCCCGCGAGTGCGGCATCTCGGGAGCGGCGATTCATCAGCGTATCCGCAAGCTCGACGAGGCGGGGGTGATTCTGGGCAGCCGGCTGATCGTGGACCCCAAGGTGATGGGCTTTGATGTCTGCGCCTACATCAGCATCCTGCTCAAGGACCCGCAGCTGCAGGCCCGCACGGTGGAGGAGCTGAAGAAGGTGGCCGAGATCGTCGAATGCCACTACATCACGGGCAAGGGTAACATTCTGGTGAAGCTCTATTGCGTGGACAACGAGCACCTGATGCACACGATCTTCGACGGAATCCTGCGTATCCAGGGTATCGCCACGACCGAAACGAACATCTCGCTGCAGGAGGTCTTCCAGCGCGAGGTGAACATCGATTTCATCGAGGAGTAGATCTACGGTCCCCGAGGGGACTAAAAATTGTACGGAGCGGCAGTTTCAGCGACTGCCGCTCCGTTTTTTTGTGCTTGTACGGGGAGTCGGCAGACTATTTCCGCAGCAGAAGCAGGAAGATAAGCATCGGCAGATAATCCTTCAGGGCATGACGGAGCACCTGGAGTGCCGTCTGAATCTCGCGGGCTACCTTCCATACCGAAATGTCGTATTTTCGGGCGATCTCCTCGTAGGTCATGTGTTCGAAGCGGTTGTCTCGGAAGATGCAGCGGGTGAGTTCCGGAAGTGTGCGGAGCTGCTGGTCCAGAATCTGCTGGATCTCGCTCGAAAAGATCAGATTGGGGTTGTAACTCTCCAGAGAGGCCAGATCGTACTGCATCAGCCGGTAGGTGGTGTCCTGAAGATCGTCCCGTATCTTCGACCGGGTCTGCATGTCGCGCAGATAGTTCAGACATCGGTTCTTGACGATGGTATAGAAGTAGGCTTCGCAGACGGTGTCCGCCGCCAGACTCTCCCGCCGTTCCCAGAAGGTGACGAAACTGTCGTTGATCAGATCCTCGACTGCGGCCCGGTCTCGCACGAAGCGGAGGGCAAAGTTGACATATTTGGTTCGTTCCTGGTGGAAGTTGTCGCAGAATGTGCGTATGTTCGAGTCCAAAGTCATCGTGTAGCAGGTCCGGATTGGGTCTCAAAATTACTATTTTTTCGACAAAAAAAATCTTTCCCGTTTATTCCCGCCCCTTTTGGTTCGGAAAATGGAAGGAAATCGATCCTGCATATCTTTTTTTTGAACCGGCAGGAGAACTTTCGCGTTCCGTATGAGTCTGAATTTCAAACCGGTAAATAATTAAAAAATCTGCATAATTTATTAAAATAATTTAATTGCATTTTCGATGCCAAACATCCTGTTCCGGCGTGTTATATAGACGAATCGACCATCGAAGATAGAGGAATGAAGGAGGAACTGCTATACCGATATTTGTCCGGTCAAACAACCGATTCGGAGAATGCCGAGATTCTGGCCTGGCTTGACAGCGATCCCGAAGGGCATCTGCGCGAACTGAACCGCATTCGCTACATCTGCCAGGCGGTTGACGAGTCTCTCCTGCCGGCTGCCGCTCCGAAACGCCGGCGGGCTCCGTTGCTCCGTCTGGTCCGTTATGCCGCGGGGGTTGCGGCTTCGCTGCTGCTGTTGGGCGGAGTCTGGTATGTGGCTTCGCGAAATACGGCCGATACCATCTCCGATCGTATGGCCGTAATCGAGGTCCCCGACGGACAGTATATCCGGATGACGCTCGAGGATGGAACCTCGGTCTGGCTCAACGCCGGTACCCGGCTGGAGTATCCGGTGATCTTCAACCGCCGGAAACGACAGGTGAAGGTCTCGGGCGAGGCGATCTTCGAGGTGACGCACGAGGCCGACCGACCCTTTCTCGTGAAGACCTTCGTCTCCGAAATCGAAGTGCTCGGAACCCGTTTCACCGTGCAGGCCGACGAAAACCGCAATACATTCTCTACCAAACTGATGCAGGGACGCATCAAGGTGGTCAACCTGAACGATCCCTCGCAGACCATGCTGATGGAGCCCAACGACATGGTGAGTCTGGTCGACGGCCGTTTCTGCAAGAGCCGCGTGCGGAACTTTGCCGAAACCTGCTGGACCGAAGGGCTGATCCATCTGGAGAGCATGCCTTTCGACGAACTCATGGCGCGCTTCGAACGGGCCTTTGCCGTGCAGATCGTCCTGGAGTGCGATCCGCTGCCCGTCGTGGATATCATCAGCGGCGAAATCCGCGTCTCGGACGGCATCGACAATGCCCTGACCGTCCTGCAGCAGATGGTCGACTTCACCTTCGAACACGACTATACCCACAACACCATACGAATCCGATAAAAAGCCGTCAGTCTATGAAATAACGAACAACCCGAATCACTCCCGGCTGTTGTCTGAAAGAAACGGCTCCGAAGATGTGCGAGATCTCCGGAGCCCGGATAATAGCCAAGTCACCTGAACTCAGTAACCTATTACCTTGTAACAAAAGTATGGAAAAAATAATATTCCGCCAAATCAGGAATATATTTCTTGCATTCTCCATCTGTTTGATCCTCTTGCCGATGGCTTTGAGGGCCCAGACCGCGAACATCACCCTCGACATGAAGAACGTGCCGCTCGAGGAGGTGATGAACGAAATCAAGAAACAGACCCGCTATCTGTTCATCAACCAGAATGTCGAAGACATCACCCGCCGGGTCAGCATCCGCGTCGAGAACTGCCCCGTCAGCGAAACTCTGAACAAACTCTTTGCCGGATCCGACATCGACTACAAGATTCAGCAGACGAACATCATCATCTTCCAGAAGAAGACGAAGAGTCCGGCGGCATCCGGCCCCGTCACCGTATCGGGCGTCGTGCGCGATGCGGCGGGAAATCCCGTGATCGGTGCGGCGGTGATCGTCAAGGGTACGACCGTCGGCACCAGTACGGGCATCGACGGCGACTACGTCCTGCAGATCCCCGCCCCGGAGGCCGGTGATCCCGTGCTGGCGGTCAACTACCTGGGCTATCAGCCCGAAGAGTTCCGCCTCGACGGCCGTACGCGGCTCGACTTCACGCTCCGCGAGGAGGCGCAGAGCCTGGATGCCGTCGTGGTGACGGCTCTCGGCATCAAACGCTCGGAAAAGGCCCTCTCGTACAACGTCCAGCAGGTATCCTCCGAATCGATCACCTCGAACAAGGATGTCAACTTCATCAATTCGCTCTCGGGAAAGGTGGCCGGTGTGACGATCAACGCCTCGTCGTCGGGTGTGGGCGGCGCCTCGAAGGTGATCATGCGCGGACAAAAGTCCATTTCGCAATCCTCCAACGCCCTGTATGTCATCGACGGCGTGCCGATGTTCACCACCGCCCGCGACGGCGGTACGGAGTTCTCCTCGCAGGGTTCGACCGACCCCATTGCCGATATCAACCCCGAGGACATCGAATCGATCTCCGTCCTGACGGGAGCCGCCGCTGCGGCCCTCTACGGTTCCGATGCCGCCAACGGCGCCATCGTCGTGACAACCAAACATGGACAGGCCGGCCAGCTCTCGGTGAATGTGGCCAGCAGCGTGGAGGTGATGTCGCCCTTCGTGCTGCCCGAGTTCCAGAACCGTTACGGAACGGGCGACCTCAATTCGGCCATCGGTTCCGAGGTCCGCAGCTGGGGCCGGCGGCTCAACGCCTCGAACCGGCACGGTTACGACCCGGCAAAGGACTACTTCCAGACGGGGGTCACCAACACCGAAAGCGTCTCGCTCTCGGCCGGCACGGAGAAGAACCAGACCTATTTCTCGGCTGCGGCGATCAATTCGCGCGGGATTGTCCCCAACAACCGCTATGACCGCTACAACTTCACGTTTCGCAATACGACCGCGTTCCTCAAGGAGCGCATGAAACTCGACGTGGGGGCCAGTTATGTCCTGCAGCAGGACCGCAACATGGTCAATCAGGGCCTCTATTCGAACCCTATTGTCGGGGCCTATCTCTTTCCGCGCAGCGGCGACTGGGACGATATCCGCATGTACGAGCGTTACGATGGGGCACGCCGCCTCTATGCCCAGTACTGGCCCGTGGGCGATGCCGGCATGACGATGCAGAACCCCTACTGGATCAACTACCGCAACCTGCGCGAAAACCGAAAGGACCGCTACATGCTCAACGCCCAACTGTCGTACGACGTGCTGGAGTGGCTGAATCTTTCGGGCCGCATCCGCATCGACAACTCCCAGACGCAGTATACCGAGAAAAACTACGCCACCACCAACACGCAGCTCACCGAAAAGTCCGAGCGCGGTCTCTACGGCATCACGAAGATCAACGACCGGCAGGTCTACGGCGATGCGCTGGTCAATATCAACAAGACCTTCGGCGACGACTGGTCGCTGCAGGCCAACCTGGGTGCCTCGTTCTCCGACATGAAGAACGATGCGCTGAAGAACCGCGGCCCGATTGCCGACGGCAAGATCTCGGACGAGGATCCCGGACTGACGAACGTCTTCAACGTGCAGAACCTGAGCAATTCGCGCAGCACGCAGCGGCTTCAGAGCGGCTGGCGCGAACAGACCCAGTCGGTCTTCGCATCGGCCGAGGTGGGCTTCAAGGGAACCTACTACCTGACCCTCACGGCCCGCAACGACTGGCCCTCGCAGCTGGCCGGACCCCACTCCAAAGCCTCGTCGTTCTTCTATCCTTCGGTCGGACTCTCGGTGGTCCTCTCGCAGCTCATCCCCAACATGCCCGAGAACCTGTCGTATGTCAAACTGCGCGGATCCTATGCCTCGGTGGGCGTGGCCTTCGAACGCTACATCGCCAACCCCCTCTACCGCTGGGACGAGAGCGGACTGAAATGGCAGCTCCAGACGCAGTATCCGATCTATGACCTCAAACCCGAACGGACGAGCTCCTTCGAGATGGGTCTGACGATGCGCTTCCTGCGGCATTTCAACCTCGACATGACCTACTACCGCTCCTACACCCGCAACCAGACCTTCAGCCCGCAGATCTCGATCGGTTCGGGCTATTCGGACTGGAAGGTGCAGTCGGGAAACGTGCTGAACCAGGGTGTCGAACTGGCTCTCGGCTACACCAACACCTGGAGCGACTTCTCCTGGTCGTCGAACTTCACCCTCTCGATCAACCGCAACAGGATCCTCTCGCTGGCCGGACGGATCTACAACCCCGAGGCCAACGAATACATCTCGGTGGATCAGCTCGACATGAACGGTCTGGGGCAGGCCCACTTCATCCTCAAGGAGGGCGGTACGCTGGGCGACCTCTACTCGCTCATCGACCTGAAGTATGACGACAACGGCCGCTACTACATCAACGAGGAGGGGACGATCCCGACCGAAACGATCAAGAACTCCTCGGAGTATGTCAAGCTCGGCTCGGTGCTGCCCGATGCCAACCTCTCGTGGCGAAACGACTTCCGATGGAAGAACCTCTCGTTCGGATGCATGGTTTCGGCCCGTCTGGGCGGCGTGGCGTTCTCGCGCACGCAGGCCCTGCTGGACTACTACGGTGTCTCGGAGGCCTCGGCCGCAGCCCGCGATGCGGGGGGCGTAAGGATCAACGGCGGCGATGTGATGGATGCCAACAGCTGGTATTCGGCCATCGGCGGCGGTACGTCGGTCCCGCAGTACTACACCTATTCGGCCACGAACGTGCGCCTGCAGGAGGCCTCGATCGGATACACCATCCCCCGGAAAAAACTCGGCGACGTCTGCGAAATCACCCTTTCGCTCGTGGGCCGCAATCTCTGGATGATCTACAACAAGGCTCCGTTCGACCCCGAATCGGTCGCCACGACCGGAAACTACTATCAGGGTATCGACTATTTCATGATGCCGTCGCTCCGGAACGTCGGTTTCAACCTGCGACTCAAATTCTAAAGATCCGCAACAATGAAATACAATCTTATGAAAACGGGGGCGCTCCTGGCGTCCGTCCTGGGCGTGGCATGCACCTCGAACTACATGGATATCAATACCAACCCCTACGAAGTCTCGAAGGATCAGATGCAGACCGACGGCTATGCCGTGTCGGCGGCCCTGAAGGCGCTGTGCAGTACGGTGATCTCCACCGACGTCAACACGGCGCAGTTTACCGACTGCCTGCTGGGCGGTACGCAGGGCGGATACTACGCCGATTCGAACAGCGGTTGGGCAACCACCATCTCCAACTACAACCCGACGGACGACTGGTCGCGGGTCTTCATGGCCAGTGACAAGATCATCCCGACGCTCTACCCCAACTTCAAACTCCTCGAAAATCTGACCGAAGATCCCGTGATGCTGGCCATCGCCCGCGTCATCAAGGTCTGCGCCATGAGCCGCGTGACCGACGCTTTCGGCCCGATTCCCTACTCCCAGATCGGTGAGGACGGGAAGATTCAGGTCCCCTACGACGCTCAGCAGGAGGTCTATCGCAGCATGTTCCGGGAGCTCGATGCCGCCATTGTCGTACTGACGGAAAACCGCAGCAGCACCATCTCCGCCGAGGTCGATCCCGTCTATGGCGGCCGTGTCGCAAAGTGGGGCCGGCTGGCCAATTCGATGAAGCTGCGGCTGGCCATGCGCATCGTCTATGCCGATCCGGAGACGGCCCGCCAGATGGCCGAGAGCGCCGTCAGCCTCGCTGACGACGGACTCGGAGTGCTGGCCTCGAACGACGACAACGCCATGCTCCCCGCTACGGCCTTCGGAAAGGACGGAAACCCGCTGATGGCCGCCTGCAAGTACAACCAGCCCGACGGTACCCTCACCGGCGGCGATACCCACGCCGCTGCCGACATCATCTGCTACATGAACGGTTACGGCGACCCGCGCCGGGAGAAATACTTCGTCAAGTCGGAGTGGCCCGGCGTCGATTACGTCGGGATGCGCCGCGGCATCGAGATCCCGTCGCTCAACTCCGTCGGACGCAAGTATTCGGGTGTGAACTTCGTGAACGGAAGCTCCACGCCGCTCTGCTGGATGAATGCCGCCGAGGTGGCCTTCCTGAAGGCCGAGGCCCGGGCCGTCTTCGGCTTCGACATGGGCGGCGAGGCCCGGGACTTCTACTACGAGGGTATCCGCCTCTCGCTCGAACAGTGGGGTGTCGGGGCCGGTTATGCCGCCTATACGGCCGATGACGGACGCCGCCCCCAGGCGTATACCGATCCCGCCGGCACGAACTCCTACAGTACGCAGCTCTCGACGCTGGGCGTGGCCTGGAACGACACGGCCTCGAAGCAGGAGATGCAGGAGCGGATCCTCATCCAGAAGTGGATCGCCAATTTCCACCTGGGGAACGAGGCCTGGGCCGACTATCGTCGGACGGGATTCCCGCACCTGATCCCCGCCACGGAGAAGGGCAACAAGAGCAACGGCAAGGTCAAATCCGAACTCGGCGCCCGCCGCATGCCCTATCCCATGGCCGAGTACACGAACAACGGTGAGAACGTCCGTCAGGCCCTGACGCTTCTCAACGGCCCCGACGAGATGGGTACGCGCGTATGGTGGGACTGCAACCCCGCAACGATGAGCGAATAGGCCCGTCGGTGACGAATCATGAAAAAAATGCATTTCGATATGAAAAGAGTTTTTATGCCGGTCGTGCTGGGTGTGCTGCTGCTGAGCGGTGCATGCGGCGATTGGACCGAATCGGAGAATCTGGATTTCCGCCGTCCGACCCCCGAGGAGCAGAACCCCGAGGCCTATCGGCTCTATCTGGCTGCCGTCCGCGCCTACAAGCAGCAACCGCACAAGGTGGCGATGATGACCGTAAAGGGGTCGGCCGAACGACCCTCGCTGCAGAATCAGCACCTGATGGCCATGCCCGACAGCGTGGACTTCATCTGTGTGGAGGGGACCGAAGGGCTTCATGCCGACTGGTCGGCCGAGATGGCGGCGCTGCGCGAAACGAAGGGTACGCGAACCCTCTGCATGGTCGATTATGCCGCCATCGAGTCGTCGTGGAACCTGCTTGAGGAGGCCCGCGAGGAGGCCGGAAAGCCCCTCGGTACGGATGAGGAGTTTGTCGCCTACTATACCGAACAGACCCGTCGGCAGCTGGCTGCGTGTGACGGATCGGGTTTCGATGGAATTGTCGTCTCCTACCTGGGACGTCGGGCCACGGCGCGTGATATCAGCAGTCAGAATGCCTTTATGGGGGCCGTCCGCGAGTGGCGCGCGACGCACGCCGACCGGCTGATGCTCATCCGCGGCAATACGCAGAACCTGCTCGATGAAAACAAACCCCTCCTGAAGGAGTGCGACTACATCATCGTCCTCTCCGAGGAGTTCAAGACCCCCGAGGAGCTGACGCGCGCCGTCCGCCGGAAAATCGACAGCGACGACCAGTTCCCCTCGGACCGCTTCCTGCTCGAGGTGAGCATCCCTTCGCTGGAGGATCCCGCCCAGGTGGGCGCTGACGCCCGGGTGGGTGCCGAATGGGTCGTCGACAGCGAGGAGGGTTTCTCGAAACTCGGACTGGGTTTCTCCAATGCCCAGGACGACTATTTCAACGCCGTGCGGATCTACAACAACATCCGTCAGGCTATCCGTATCATGAATACTAATACCGGAAACGATCATGAAGAGATACAGTAAATTCGGTTGGGCCGCCTGCGCCGCGCTGCTGATGCTCGCGGGCTGCAGGCAGAACGACGAACTCGAGCACCATTACGACAACCATGTCTTTATCTCGGCATCGTCCTTCTCCAGCGACGTACGTGTCGAGCGAACCGCGGATCACGTGGACAAGGAGCTCTCCCGCTCCCTGACGGCGGCGATGGCCCGCCCCGAGGGTTTCGATGTCGAGGTGGCCTTCCGGGCCGCTCCCGAACGGCTCGACTCCTATCGCGAAGGGTATTACGACGAACAGGTGGAGTTGCTCCCTGCCCGCCACTACGACCTTTCGGCTGTTTCGGCCCGCATCGCTGCCGGCAAGGTGGCGAGTGATCCGGTCGAGATCCGTTTCGTCGGTCTCGACGAACTCGATCTGACCAAGCGCTATGTCCTTCCGGTAAGTATTTCGTCGCCGGACATGGCGGTGCTGCCCAGTGCCGGAACCCTCTATTTCGTCTTCAAGAAGGCCTCGCTGGTCAACGTCGTGGCCGACCTGAACGGCAACAAGGCCTGGCCCGAATGGACCGAAGCCACCGAACCCGTCAAGGATATGGAGCAGTTCACGATGGAGGGGCTGGTCTTTTTCTACGGCTTCAATACCGATGCGACGAGCCCCATCTCGACCATTATGGGCATCGAGGATACCTTCCTGATCCGGGTGGGCGATTCGACGATCCCCAAAAACCAGCTGCAGGTGGCCTTCGGCAAGCAGAAGGAGGGCGCCGAACCCGGTGCCACCCCCGATCGCGGTACGGTGACGGGCTCCTCGCTGCAACTCAAGGTCAACCGCTGGTACCATTTTGCCGTTACGTTCGACCGCGGCGAGATCCGCATCTATCTCGACGGCCGCGAGCGGGCTGCGGGCAGCTCCTCCGCAATCGGTCTGACGTCGGTCAATTTCGCCGTGTCGCACTCCGACGAAACCGATTACAAGCCGCGCTGCTTCTGGTTCGGCTACTCCTACGACGAGAAACGCCCGCTCAACGGCCGGATCGCCGAGGCCCGGATCTGGAACCGGGTGCTCTCCGCCGACGAGATCAACGCCGAGAACCACTTCTACCGCGTCTCGCCCGAAACCTCCGACGGCCTGGTGGCCTACTGGAAGTTCAACGACGGTGCGGGAAAGAGCGTGAAGGATTACGGCCCCAACGGCTACGATCTGACGGCCGACCGGGAGCCGGGATGGGTCAGCGTCGAACTTCCCGCAACGAAATAGCGTCTATTTACTAATTACTAACCTTTCATAATCTAAAAAACCGCAATGAAAAAGAGATCATTATGGATGTTGCTCCTGGCAATAGCCGGATTTGCCGGAGCTTTTACCTCGTGCAAGAGCGATGAGGGAACCAACAAGATCAACACGCTGGATGTGATGCCGTCGGCAACCATTCAGTTCAAGGCCTCGGGCAACGAACCCGTTGTGCTGACCGTCAAGACCGATGCCGAGACGTGGAACTTCTCCGTGCCCGAATGGATCGAGGGCAAAAAGGAGATGGCGACTCTGACGCTTTCGGCCAAGGACAATACCACCGACGGCTCGCGTTCGGGACGTATCGAGATCACGGCCGGTACGGCTCAGAGCGTGACGATCAGCGTGACGCAGAGCAAACGGGCTCCCGAGGATCCCGATGCGCTGAGCGTCGATCCCTCGGACGACATCACCTTCCAGGCAGCGGGTGGTGAACCCGTCGTGCTGACCGTCAAGACGAACGTCGAGGCGTGGGAGTGCAAGGCTCCGGAGTGGGTCACCGTCTCGAAGGAGGGCGACAAACTGACGCTCGGTGCGCAGCCCAATACCACGACCGATCCCCGTTCGGGCCGGATCGAGGTCATGGCCGGTAAGGCGCAGCCCGTCTACATCAACGTGCTGCAGAACGCTGGTGACGGAATGGCCGAAGAGGAGGTCAAGGGTTCGCTGGTGAATGCTTCAGAGGGCGATCTTTCGACGACCATCACCTCGATCGAACCGCTCAAGAAGAGCCTTCGTTTCGAACTTGCTGAGGCGGCCGCCAAGACTGTCGGTGTCGAAGTGGTAGTTGACAAGGATTATGTCGCCGAGTACAACTTCATCCACAAGACCAGCTACGTGCCCTATCCCGCCGACGAGATCTCGATCGAGAACGGCAACGTGTCGATCAATCCCGGCGAAAAGCGTTCGGGCGAGATCACCGTGACGATCAAGACCGACAACCGCGAAGCGTTGCGTAACAACGTCGACTACATGCTTCCGCTGACCGTGAAGGCCAAATCGGGCAATGTCGCCGTTGCGGGTGACGACTGCCGGGTCAACTACATCTTCTCGCGCCAGTGCAAGAAGGAGGTGAAGAACATCCTCTTCTTCGAGGTCAACAGCACCAACCCGCTCAATGCGCTGGAGTATCGGCTCGCCGACGGTTCGATGTTCTTCGACGCCGTGGTGCTCTTCTCGGCCAACATCCGCTGGAACGGCATGACGGACGAGGTCTATCTGCACAACAACGCCAATGTCCAGGCGCTGCTCTCCGAGTCGGAGGTCTATCTGCAGCCGCTGCGCAAGGCCGGTATCAAGGTGCTGCTCGGTCTGCTCGGCGACCATACGCCCGCCGGACTCTGCAACCTGACGGATTACGGTGCCAAGATGTATGCCAAGGATGTGGCCAATGCCATCAAGCAGTACAAACTCGACGGTGTGGCGCTCGACGACGAGTACACCGAGGGATCGGGCTCTTCGGCCTGCTTCGCCGGAAACTCCACGACGGCTGCGTCGCGTCTGGCCTACGAGCTGAAAAAGGCCATGAAGGAGAAGTGCGAATGGGAGACGAGCATCTGCGTCTACCAGTATGGCACCTACAGCAACTCGCTGCCCGCCTACAGCGGCTCGCAGCCCGGTGAGTTCATCGACATCGCCGTGGCCGACTACGGGGCCGGTGCGGCATTCACCTACTACGGCATGCTGAAGGATGGCTGTGCCGCCCAGTCGATCGAGCTGAACCTCAATCGCGGCAACGTCAGCGCGGCCTACGGCGCCAAGGAGAAGGGATACGGTTGGTTCATGTGGTTTGCCTTCGACCCGAGCCCCACGTCGGATATCGAGAACAAGGAGGGTTCGGTCAGCGCCTTCAAGGAGGCGGCCGACGGACTCTACGGCATGAAACTCGTTGATCCTACGGGTTACTACAACAAGCTCGGTGAGGGCAAGTACGATCCGACGCGTTACGAATTCTGATCATCCTTGATTTAACGTTTTGACGGCCTCCGTGCGTGAGGTGCGGAGGCCGTCTTTTCAAAACCTGAAACAGACCGATGAAAAAATTATTACTTTTTGCTGCAGCCCTGATGCTCTTCAGCGGCTGCAAAAAGGAGGACAACGATGTCAATACGCCTCCGGTTGTCGACAAGGTGCAGATCGCACCCGAGAGCGAATCATTCACGAACGAGGGCGGCTCGACCGAGGTGATCGTCACCTCGTCGGGCGAATGGACCCTCACGGGCGACTACGACTGGGTCGAGGCTTCGCCCCGCAAGGGTAAGGACGGCGAAGTGGTGAAGTTCACCGTGCAGCCCAACACGACGCAGGAGGAGCTTCAGGGCGAATTCACCTTCACGGTCGGCACGGCGACGGCTGCGTTCAAGGTGACCTGCGCCAAGGCCGAGGAGAAGCCCGTGGAGGACAAGGTTTCGGTCTTCCCGAAGAGCATCGAAGCGGAATCCGACGGCGGACGTTTCGAAGTGACGGTGACCAGCTCGGGTCCGTGGGAGCTCTCGGGCGAGGCCGATTGGGTCGAGGCGACGCCCCGCAAAGGCGAGGATGGCGACAAGGTGGTCTTCCTGATCAAGGCCAACGAGGAGCTCGAGGCCCTCTCCACGACCTTCACCTTTACGGTCGGTGAGCAGAAGTTCGAACTGCCCGTGAGCTGCAAGGCCTCGGACTACTTCCTGAAGCTGACCTCCGAGAAGGAGATTGCGGTGCCGCAGACCGGCGAGCGCATCGAGGTGCTGCTCGACACGAGCGATTCGTATCGCGATCTGACCTATACGATCTCTCCGGAGGCCCAGTCCTGGCTGACCTATGACATCACTCTCCCCGGAGAGGGCGGAAAGGGTGCCAAGATGTATTTTACGGCAACCGAGAATCAGCAGCTCGAAGGCCGCAAGGGTACGATTACGATCAAGGGTACGCGCGAGACCTCCGTCGAGGTCCAGGTTTCGCAGGCTCAGAAGGACGAGATCTCGACGACGCAGACCACCATGAACATCGGTCTGGAGGGCGGTATGATCGAAATCCCCGTGACGGCGAACGTCGCTTACGAGGTGAAGCCCTCCGACGACTGGATTACCTACAGCGGCAAGCAGGGTGACGTGGAGCGTTTCACGATTACCGCGGCCTCGGCCCGCCGTGAAGGCTCCATCACCTTTACCGGCGGCAGCGCCTCGCTGGTCGTTACCGTCGTGCAGAAGACCCAGGCGCTGATTGAGTGGGTTGTCGGCATGGAGGGCAACTGGGCCGGTCCTACCTCCTGGAAGAACCCCTCGGTGCTGAACAACCTCTCGCAGTTCACCATGGAGGCGACGGTGAACCTCTCCGATTTCAAGTCCACCAAGGAGATCACGACCATCATGGGTGTCGAGAACTACTTCCTGCTGCGTCTGGGTGACGGCGCCGGTGTGAACAACAAGATGCTCGAGGTGGCTCACCGGAATGGCGCTGTGATCGCCCAGTATGAGTTGGTTCCCTTTAAGATGCTGGACAAGTGGACCCATTTCGCCGTAACCTTCGACAAGGGGCTGGTGACGCTCTACGTCAACGGCATGTCATACGGTTCGGGGCGGATCTCGGCGTTGAGTTCGGTCAGCTTCGGCACTTCGCGCGCACGGCCCGATTCGGAGAGCAACCGCCTCTTCTGGGTGGGTTACTCCTACGGTCCCGACCGTGACCTCAAGGGCAAGATGTGTGAGGTGCGTATCTGGAACAAGCTCCTCACGCCGGCCGACTTCAAGGCTTCCAACCACTATTACCAGGTCGATCCCGCTTCGGAGGGGCTGGTGGCCTACTGGAAGTTCAACGAGGGGCAGGGTTCGACCATCAAGGACCACACCTCGAACGGCAACGACATGGAGATGAACAAGGCTCCCCAGTGGGTATCGGTTTCGCTGCCCTAACCGCTTCCGGCAAAACCATGAAAAAATCCCCGAACCAACCGGTTCGGGGATTTTTCGTGACTGGGGGTCTCTCAGCACGAGGCGGCCAGCGTCGAGGGGGTTACGCCGTGCGAGTCGCGGGCCCAGTCGCCGTGGGCGCGGAGCACCTGCTCGACGATGTCGCGCACGGCCCCTTCGCCCCCCTTGAACTCCGAGACGTAGCGCGATGCCTCGATCACCTCCGAGGCCGAATCCGCCGGGCAGACCGGGATCCCCACCGCGCGCATGCACTCCAGATCGGGAATGTCGTCGCCCATGTAGATCACGTCGGCCGGGTCGACCCCTTCGCGGGCGAGGTATTCGCGCAGGGCCGCGATCTTGTCCATGCAGTCGAGGTAGTAGTCGCGGATGCCCAGCATCCGGAGCCGGTATTCGAGTGTCTTGCCGCGTCCGCCGGTGATGATGCAGACCCGGTAGCCCATGCGCAGGGCATAGGCCAGGGCATAGCCGTCCTTGGCGTTGTAGCGGCGGATGAAGTCGCCGTCGACGGTGGGGATGATCCCCCCGTCGGTCATCACGCCGTCGACATCGAAGATGAAGGTCCGGCAGCGTGCTATCGATTCCTTGAAGTTTTCCATATGTTGTTGCTGATTTGGGTATAGATCTCCTGCAGGGTGGGCTCTCCGTCGAGCAGTGCCAGGTGGCGCTCCATCGTCGGGGTGTCGTTGCGCACGGCGGGGCCCGTCTGTACGTCGCGCGGCGAGCGGGCGTCGCAGGCCTTGGCGGCCGTCTCGGCAACGAGCGGCTTGAGCACCTCGAAGTCCAGTCCGGCACGGCGGGCCACCTCCTCGCCGATGGCGTACATGTGGTTGGCGAAGTTGCAGGCGAAGACCGCCGCCAGATGGATCCGGCTCCTCTGTGCCGAATCGGCCCAGATCACGTGCCGCGAGAGGGCCCGGGCCGCCGCCTCGAGCTCTGCCCCCCACTCCTCGGGCGAGGAGCACTCAAGAAAGATCGGAATTCGCGTGAAATCGACCTCGCGCCCCTTGGTGAAGGTCTGCATCGGGTAGAAGACCGCCCGGCGTGCGAATCGCTCCGGAATGGCCTCCAGCGGGACGCTGCCCGCCGTATGGGCCACGGCCGCCGTGGCGGGGATTGGCAGCGTTGAGGCCACCTCGGCCACGGCGCGGTCGCTCACGGCTATTATGTAAAGGTCGGCATCGCGGCTCAGTTCCGCCGGGTCGGATGTCCACGGACAGCCGGACAGCCGTGCCACGATGGGGCCGCGTTCGGGGTTGCGGGCATAGAGCTGCACCGCTTCGAGTTCGCTTTTCGATACGGCGCGGGCCAGCGCTTCGGCCAGGTTGCCGCTACCGATGAGGACGATACGTTTCATTTCGTTCGATTCGTTTTACAAAAGGTCCACGAGCCGCGCGTTGTTCGGCGAGCGGCGGACCTCCTCCCGCAGCTGCTCCACTTCGCGGTTCATGCACGACAGCTCGGGGGTCTGACTCAGGTCGAGGGTCGTCTGCCCGGTCCGTTCGACCGCCTCCAGAATGCCGTAGACGGTCATCTGCGCCAGGTCGTGGGCCGGCGAGAAGGCGACGTCGCGTTCGCCCTCGCCGCTGCGCACGGCGATCAGCTGCCCGGCCTGCACCAGCTGGAAGAGGATGTCGTTGACGATGCGCGTCGGGAGGCCCAGGCGCCGGCGGATCTCCTCGGCGGGGAGTGTGCCGCCCCGGTCGCGGAAGTTCCGCGCCACGAGGATCATCACCGCCAGGATCACCTTCCGGCGCTGGTCGTAGCTGATGCGCAGCGACTCGCGCTCCTCGGCAAAGCGGGCGATGTTCTGGTAGGCGAACGAGAGCTCGCCGCCGAAGAGGAGGATCTCCCACGAGGTCTGCATCCAGATCAGGAAGAGCGGCAGGGCCGCGAAGCTGCCGTAGATGGCATTGTAGGAGGTCATCCAGCGCTGGACGTAGACGTAGCCCCACTGGAAGAGCAGGAAGATCGTCCCGGCGACGATGCCCGCCATCAGGGCGCTGCCCAGGCGGACGCGGGCGTTGGGGATGATCAGGTAGAGCAGCGTGAACATGGTCCAGATGACCACCATCGAGGCCATGCGCGAGAGGGTCGTGAAGTACCATTTGTCGTAGAGGCCGAGCTGCTGTTCGAGGTAGTTGCCCACGGTGCTGGCCAGGATCCACAGCACCGGAACGATCATCACCACGGCGATGTAGTCGGTCCACTGGCGGGCGATGCTGCGGTCGACTTTGACCTCCCAGATGTTGTTGAAGGCGTTCTCGATGGAGCTGAAAACGCGGATCACGGCCCAGAAGAGCATCACCAGACCCACGGCTGCCACCACTCCGCCGCGTGTACGTGCGAGGGCGTTTTCGGCAAAGCCGACGATGTAGTCGACGGTCTCGGGATAGCGCGGGAAGAGTTCGTAGAGATTCTCGACCAGTCCGTCGGCCAGTCCGAACCCCTTGACCACGGCGAAGACCAGCGCCACGAGCGGCACGAGCGACATGAGCGTGTAGAAGGTCAGGGCCGCCGAGCGGACGATCGTACCGTGTTCGAGCAGGCCGCGGGCCGTGTAGAAGAGCAGCCGGTACTGCTGCACGAGCCACCGCACGACGGGGTTGCGCCATTCGTTCACGTCCTGACGGAAGATCGTGTCGGTGAAGTAGGTGAAGAGTCTGCGGAGTTTCATGGGCTGCGTGCGGCGTTGTGGAGGGCCGTACCTACAAAGATAGCGGTTTTAGGCGGATCACCCAAAAATCGTTCCCGATTTTCGTGAAGGCCAGCCGGAGGTCGGCCCCGGCGTGGACGCCCAGGCGCCGCATCAACTCCTCGCTACGGAGCGGAAAGTCGCGTTTGAGCAGCTCGACGCCGAGCCCCTTCAGCGCGTGTTTGAGCCGTTTCGGGTCGTAGGGCTCGATCGCCTCGATGGGCAGCGTGCGGCCGATCACGCCGCGGGGCTCATCGGCGGCGAATCCGAATCCGTTTTCGCTCCAGCAGTCGGCCTTCCCGGCCAGGTGGAGCCGCACGAGGCGTGCCTTCTGCAGGGCGACGTCCGGCACGACGAGCCAGCCGTAGCGCCCCGGGTCGAACGGCGGGGCCTCGGGCGGCAGCATGCCGGGTGCGGCTGAGAAGCTCCCCAGGCCGAGGGCCGTGGCCTCGACGAGCGGTCCCGAACCGTCGGCGTAGACCATCACCTCCTTGCACTCGTCGTCCAGCGAGACGACCTCGACCCGGCTCCGGGGGAAGAGCCGCAGCGCCTCGTCGACGTCGAACAGCGGCGAGTTCTTCACGCAGAGCCGTCCCGCAACGCGGTCGATTGCCGGCTTCAGCGCCACGATGTCGGGCGAGCAGGCCTCGAGCCGCACCTGTTTGCGCCCCTCGGCCGAACGGCGGTCGGGATCGGCGTAGACCCAGTCGAAACGGTCGCACGTCCCGGCGAGGAACTCCTCGGCCGCGACGTTCACCACTTCGACGTTGTGCACCCCCATTCTCGAAAAGTTGTCGGCCGTCACGCGGGCCAGCACCGGGTCGCGCTCGAGGGCCACCACGCGGCGGAACCGCCGGCTCAGGCTGAGCGTATCGACCCCCAGTCCGCAGGTGAGGTCGAGCACCGAGTCGCCCGCGATGCGCTTGTGGGCGGCCGTCGCCTCGCTCGAGGCCTGTTCGAAGGCCCGGGGCGGAAGGATGCACTGTGCGGCGGCGTAGGTCGGCAGTTTGCGGGCGGCCCGCGCAAGGTACTTGACCTGCGTGGCCACCAGCCGGGCCTCGGGCACCGTGCGGTCGAGCGCCACCTCCAGCGGGTCGCGCCCCCGGGCCGCGGCGATGGCGCGCTGCACCTCCGGACGCAGCAGCCGTTCGTATTCTTCGGCGGTCATCATCTTCGTTGTGGGGTTTTTATCCGCCGCAAAGGTAGCCTTTTTTTCGGTTCGCGGCACCCGGCGGCAAGTGTCGCCACGAGCATCAGGGCGTAGAGTACGACGGTGGTTGTCGTGTCGAGCTGCCAGTTGCCCGCACCGCCGGGCAGCGAGGCGGTCATCCGGGCCAGGGTGTTGATCGCCCCGGCGCTCCATCCCGTCACCGCCCCGAAGAGCGGCGCGAGCCACCCGACGGGTGCCAGCATCCAGAGCGCCCCGCCGAAAACCACCACCCCGGCCAGGGCGATGGCCACGGGGTTGACCGCCACGCCGGCCAGCGGGACGATGCCGAAGGTGTGCGAAACGAGCGGAGCGGTGGCGATCGTGGCCGTCAGACCGATGGCGTAGGCATCGATGACCGCATTCAGCCAGCGGCGGCGGCTCCGCAGCCGGCGGCAGAGCGGAACGCCCCAGACGAGAATCCCCGCCACGGCCAGGAACGAGAGCTGGAAGCTCAGGTCGCCGATCCAGGCGGGATTCCAGAGCAGCATGCCGAAGGCGGCCGTGGCCAGGGCGTTCATCCCGACATACTCCGAGGCCGAAGCGAGTGCCGTCTGCAGCACGGTGCACATCACGGCGGCCCGCACGGCGCTGGGCGGGAACCCGGCCGCCGCGACGAAGAGCCAGACGGCTGACGCCGCTAACAGATTTTTCCACAGATGGCCCCGCCGCACGAGCGGCAGCCACCAGAGCAGGAGGTTCACCACGACGAAGACAATCCCCGTGTGGAGCCCCGATACGGCCAGCAGGTGGGACATCCCGCTGCGCGAATAGGCCGTGCGCAGCTCCCCGGTGATGCCGCGCCGTTCGCCGGCGGCCATCGCCTCGACCACGGCCCGTGCCTCCGGAGCCATCGGCAGCCGGTCGAGCCGTTCGACGGCCCGGCGGTGGAGCGTCGTGCGGTTGGTTGCCGAGCGTTCGAGGATCTGCCGCTCGCCGATCCACAGCGTGCCGGCATACCCCCGCCGCTCCATCAGCCGGCGATAGCTCTTCGCCCCGCCCCGAAAGGGGCGTACCGTCCCCCGGCAGCGGATCCGTTCCCCGTCGCGGAGTTGTGTCAGGGTGTCCGTGTAGAGGCGGATCCGGCTCTGCGAGGGGTGCCAGCGGCCGGTTGCCGGATCGCGCCAGGCCTTCGCCTCGGCATCGGCCGTCGTGTAGCGCTCCCGCTCGACGGGAAACCCCGTGACGACCACCTCGAAGAGCGTCGGAACCTGCTGCGGGAGGTCCGCCTCGGGCGTGCGGAGCTGTGCGGCGGCGAATCCGGCGGTGAGCAGCAGCATCCCGGCCGCCGCTCCCGAACGCATCAGCAGCGCCACGACCCCCGCACACACGAAAGCCCCTGTGAGAAACCACAGGGGCAGTTCGTAACAGTCGGCCAGAGCGATCCCCGCGGCGAACGGCGCAAGGAGCTTGACCATCGGCATGCGGTCGAGCCGATCGGTGAGGCAGGCGATTTTCATACCTGCAAGATAGTCAAAATCGGCGGGAGTTGCTCAATCCCGACCCAGAAAAAGGTCCCATCCGGCCGCCACCTGCTGCGGATCGGCCGGCGTGCCGTTCTCCACGCGGGAGATGGCCGCCGCCAGGGGAATCATCGTCTGCGGGTCGTGCGTATCGAGCTGCTGGTCGGGGTCGAGGCCCGTGTCGGCGGCACGGCGCGGATGTAGACGTCGGTGTGGTTCTCCGAGGGCGGGGCCCAGCGCGAGATCATCCCGCGGAGGGTTGACAGTCCGTAGCGGATGCGGTAGGTGTTGAGCAGCACGAAGATGGCGCGGTAGCCCCAGGCCAGCGTCTCGAACTGCTTGAAGTCGGGGTCGCGCGAGGGGCGCACCTCGCCCCGGTAGCGGACCTTCGAGCGGCGGATGTTGCCCGGATTGCGGTTATCGAGTCCTCGGGCCATGGTCGTCGTCGTTGAGGTGAAGATGCGTCTCCACGCGGCGTTTGGCGTAGCGGCGCAGCCAGCGGAAGAGCGGCGCCTCGGAGAGCTGGGCGGCATTCTCGAGAAACGACCAGAACTCCACGCCGCAGGTGAAGCCGGTGAAGAGCCGGGCGAGGTTCAGCTCCATGAAGTCCAGTACGAAGCGGTCGAGCAGCCAGGCCATGACGATGGCCGTGATGACGAGTGCTGTCTTGACGACCGTGCGCCAGGCCTTGCAGCTCTCGAAGTACCACGTCCGTCCCTCGCGTCGGGCAACGGCCCGGTCGGCGAAGATCCCCGAGAGGAAGTCGACGCCGATGAAGAGCAGGGCCGTTGCCACGAGCGGATGGATCGGTGCGAACAGCGCGGCGATTCCCGCCGCGGTGCCGCTAATGAATCTGTACAAAGCCTCCATCGGTGGTGCAGCGGTTGAGGATGTTTCTGTCGGAACGGTAGGCGGGGAACTCGTCGCTGTGGCTCTCGAGGTAGCGGACGGCGCGGCGCATCAGGGCCCGGGCTTCGCAGCGCAGGGCATGACGCTGACGGCGCAGCGCCTCGTCGTCGGCGGGCTGGCTCCACGAGGATTTCGGAGCCGTGGTTCCGGCCTCGCCGGTGCGGATGTCGAGCCGGGGCTGGAGCAGCAGCCGCGTATAGAGGGCCAGCGGTGCGGCGAGATACCCCTGCCGGAAGTCGGCATGGTCGCCGGCGAGCAGCTGCTCGTAGAGCTCCGGGCCGATGACGGGGAGGATGTAACGCTGCTCGGCGGCCGAGATATCGGCCTCGGCGAGGGCGTCGGGTGTCAGGTACTCGCCGTGGGAGAAGGCGAGCTGGAGAAGTTGGGTGGTGGTGATCAGGGTATTCATGGCGGATTGCGGTTGGTCGGCGGTCTGCCGTGCGACGCCCTCCGGTCGGGACCGGAGCGCGCCCCGCACGGCGGGGATCAGCCGATGCTGGTGACGTTGTATTTGGTGATCTCCGAGAGGAAATACTGCTGTTTGGGATCCTCCGGGTCGTAGTCGAGTCCGTCGGCCTTGCGGGCCTCCCAGACCTTCATGTAGATGGGTTTCGAACGGGTCGGCGGGCGGTTGACGATCTGCAGCGACTCTGTGTCGAGCCCCAGGATGGAGGTGATGACGTCGCGGATCGGTTCGGTGAGTTCGGCCTGTTCGGCCAGGATCACCGTGTTGAGCGCCACCTCGTATTCGTGGAGGATCCGCTCGGCGTTGAATCCCGAGGCGTAGTCCAGACCGCTCAGGGTGCGGAACCACGAGTGGGCCACGACGATGTCACCCACGGCCTGTTCGTGCAGCGCCTGCCAGTCGCCCTCGTTCTGGGCGGTGATGGGGATGAAGCGCGAGTTGTCGTCGTCGCCTCCGTCGCGGATGACGAACATCACCTGCCCGGGGTTTCCGGCGAACTTCCGCTCGGCCATGCGGACGATGCGTTCGGCTTCGGCCTCGTTGTCGACCGACGAGTCGAGCATCATCACCCCCGAGAGCTGGAACGAGTTGTCGAGCCGCGAGATGTTCCACCGGTCGGTCTTGTAGGCGATGGCCGAGACGCCGAACCCGGCGATGTAGGTCGGGACGCCGTAGTGTTCGAACATGGGTTCGTAGTCCTTGTAGTGGATCATGGCGCGCAGGGTTCCGTCCTCCTGCTGTTCGAAGGCGGGATAGAGGGGCAGCGACCGGGCCTCGGAGGGTTTGAAGGCCGACCAGTCGTGGTGGAGCAGGATGTGTGCCGAGTCGCGGGCCACGCGGCAGCGCGAGGCGTCCTGGTGGTAGAGCGAGAGGAACGAGTGTCCGGCGTCGGTGACCACCTCGAGGAAGGCGTTCCCGAAGAGCGACTTGTCGTAGGCCAGCTTGTTGAGCAGCTGCCGCAGACTCTCGCCCGAGCCGTTCACGCGGCGGACGAAGGCCGCCAGGGCGGGCTGCCGGGCCTCGTCGCAGATGAAGCCCTTGCCGGAGATGTAGTCGGCCTTGTCGTTGATGATGCGCCGGTGGGTGGTCGAGCGGCGGGCCATCAGGGCGAGCGCCGCCGGGAAGAGATTGTCGTCGCCCCAGCGCCAGAAACGGTCGCTCTCGACGCGTACGGACCCGAGTTGCATGTAGGGATCCGTGCGGTTGGCGACCCCTACGGCGGTTTTGAAGGTGTGTGTTTTGCTCATGACGTGCAGTCGGTTTGGGGGGGTGGCGCCGTGCGGGGCGGGGCTCCGGCGGCGTCACTCCCCTCCGGTTTTTTACTGTTTGTAGGCGTAGGTGATCAGCTCCTCGTCGAGCAGCAGGCAGCCGGCCATGAAGACCGCGCGCTGACGGTTCTCCATCTCGTCGGGGTTGTACCACATGCGGACCTCGTTGCCGGGCATGCTGGCCGTGTTGACGGCCATGACTAGGTTGCGGCGGTCGGTCAGCATGGCGAACGACTGGTGGAGCGACGTGTTGGCCAGGTAGCTGCCCATGCGCACGTCGACGATCGGGATGCCGTGGTAGGCCAGCTGCGGACGGCCGTTCACCGAGTCGATGTAGGCGGCGTCAACCCCCTTCTCGTCGAGATACTTCTCGTAGAGGTAGCAGATGTCCGACGAAACGAAGTAGGCGAGCTGGCCTTCGGTCTTGAGATCCTGTGCGCGGGGGTCGGCCTCGCTCCAGAGTTTGTCGAAGATCTGAGCGGCGTAGCTGTTGTCCGAGAGGTTCGAGGCCGAGTAGGTGAAGCTGTGGTGGATCGAGCCGAGCTGGTCCTTGAGCAGCTTGAGGAATCCGTCGAAGGTGTTGTAGCCCTCTCCGGCCGAGGAGTCGCCGGCCCACATCGTGGCGCGGATGTTCTCGGCCAGGGCCTTGCGGAAGAGTTCGGTCTCGGCCTGTTCGAGGATCGTTCCGGAGAGGTCCTCCATGTTGACGTCGACGATCGAGGAGATCTTCTCGTAGACCATCGAGAAGTAGTCGGCGGCGGAGAATCCGAGTTCGGCCTTCACGCGCTGGAGGTCGATCGTCTTTTCGGTGCGGGTGGGGGCTGTGCTGCCGTTCCAGCCGGCGGAGGTGAACTTCTGGAGGATGTTGCGCTGTCCGTCCCAGAGCTGGATGTGGGTGGCCTGGGGCATGTTGTAGAGCACGCGCACGCCAAGGTCCTTGGCCGACTGCCCGGTCAGGATCGGGCGGAAGAAGATGTTCTCCAGATCGGAGCCGGTGTACTGTTTCGAATTTTCAAGGTAAGTCATGGTGTTTTTGTTTTTTTGAGGGTTTTGTGAATGGTCTTGCGGGTTTTTGCGGGGACCCGTTCCCCGTGGTGGATTCGGTAGATGGCGGGGGCGGACTGGCGGAGCTCCCGCTGATGGGGAGACATCTCCGGAACGGAGGAGGCCCCACCCCTGCCGCGGGCGGCCTCCTCTGCGCCGCGGGGGGTGTCAGTTGCGGAAACACTTGGCATCCTCGGCATAGGCGCGTTCGTTGGCCGAACGGACCGTATCGCCGTACGAGGGGTCCTCGCAGGGGAGGACGCGGGTTGGCGTAAGGTGGCGGCGGGCCTCCTCGGCGGCCACGGCCGATCGCCGGTGGAGTTCGTTCATCTCCCCCTCCGAATGGAGGATGTTGCGGTCGACGACCGGTTGCACGGCGGGCCGGATGCCGAGGTCGGAGAGGAGCCGTTTCCAGCCGCGGGCGATGTTCCGCGTCAGCGACTGTGTCTCCTGTTCGCCGCCGGCGATCACCCGGTCGGCCAGTCCGGCGGCCACGGCCTCTTCGGGTGAGAGCCAGCGACCGTTGCCGTTGTTTTCGGCCATCAGGGTTTCGAACACCTTGGCCGGGCGTCCCGAGCGGGCGGCATAGAGGGCGGCGAGCCGGGCATCGGTCTGGCGGAGGAGGTCGATCTGGGAGGCGATTTCGACGGCATTTCCTTCGGTCGAGCAGATGGCGTTGTGGATCAGGTAGAGGGTGTTTTCCGAGATTTCGCGATCGCCCTCCGAGGCGGCCTGGGCGATGATCGTGGCGGCCGAGGCGGTGTAGCCGTAGCAGCGGGTGATGATGCGTGCGGGGAGCTGCCGCAGGGCGTCGTGGATCAGCAGGGCGTCGTTGACGTCGCCGCCTGTCGAGCGGATGTTGACGATGACCTCGCGGGCCTCGATTTCGGTGATGCGGCGCAGGGCGTCGCGGAAGCGGTCGTAGGTGGCGACCCGTTCGTCGGGGTTGTCGAACTGCCACTCTTCGGGGATGCCGATGGTCCCCTCGATGTCGATCTGGCAGCGGTCGGCCGAGTTCTTGATTTGGATTTCCGATTTCATGGATTCAGGATTTGAAAGTGTTGTAGATGGCGTTTCTCGCCTTTTCGTAGGAGCAGCAGAAGGTGCGGGCGGTGACTTCGAGGGCTTCGCAGCGGGGGATTCCCTGCCGCTGGAGGCGGGCCACCTCGTCGCGGATGGCCTGCCTTTCGCAGGCGCGGCGGTCGATCATACCCGCGTCGAGCAGGTGCAGGACGGCCTGCCGGGCGGTCAGACCGCGGACCTGACGGAGGAGGACCTCCGCCAGTCGTTCGTCGAGACGTGTCATGGCGGTTCGGGTTTGAGGGTCAGACGATATCGGTGCGTTCGAAGGTGCAGGAGGCCTCGCCGCTGCGGGCGTCATACTCCTCGATGCTGCAGAGGATGGCGGTAACGACACCCGTTCCGATGTCGATCCGGAAGGCCGACCGGAAGTCGGGCATGCCGGTTCCGGGGGCGAGTATCGTTTCGAACTCGTGGGGTTCGATGTGCAGCGTCAGCGAGATCCGTTCGCCGGAGGCCTCGCGGTTCAGCTGACGGTCGTAGAAGTTGTGCTGTCCGTTGGCCTCGCCGCGGTCTTCGAATCCCAGCGTGAAGGACCTCACCTGGGAGTCTCCGGGGAAATAGAAGGCCGCCAGCGGATATCCGCTCTGCTGAACGGGATACCCCCAGTGTTCGCCCTTGGCCAGCGGGACCATCCCGATGTAGCGGACGATCCGCGGTGAGAAGTTTGTCCCGTCCCCGGAGGCATCGTCGCGGTCGCCGACCTGCAGGATCCGGGCCGAGGGGGCATTCAGGTAGTGGCCGACGGAGCTGAGCGTCGGGGCGAAGAGCGGGTTGCGGCTCACCTCCTCGCCCTGGAGCGAGGCGCGGGAGGGCGAGTGGAAGCTCCAGGATCCCAGCGTGGACTCCTCCTCGTTGTTGAGGCGGGTGACGGCACCGTCGCCCTCCTGCAGACAGAAGGTCCGGATTTCGTGTATTTCGGTGTCGGTTTTCCGGCGGAGGATCGGTTTCGAGCGGACCGTACGTCGGCTCCAGTCGACTGGAGTTCCGATTCCGAGGAGGAGGCTTTCGGGTTCGATCCAGACGGTTCGGGTCTCCTCTTCGGTGAAGAAGCGCAGGTTGAAGAGGTGGGCCAGTGCCTCGAGCAGCTCCGACTGCCGGATGTTGTGCTGGGCCACGTCGGCAAAGTCGATCTGCTGGCCGAAGGTCGGCCCGGCCTGAAAGAGCGGACGGAGCGAGCACTCCTTGTGGAGGGTGATTTCCATCCCCTCTTCGGCTCCCGAGAAGTAGATTTGGTCGAAATACTTGGGATCCTCGGGCGAGATTGATTCCGAAGGGGTCCGGAGACGTACCTCGACGAGCGTCTGGCCGGTTTCGCCGATATAGCCCTTGTAGAGGGCCCAGTCGCCCGAATAGGTGGTCCAGCCCTGGCCGAAGGAGATTTCGAGTGCGGGGTGGGAGTAGGTGCCGGTGGAGGTGCTGACCAGGGATGAACGGTCCGAAAACGTGGCCCATGCGGTCTTCCGGATCCCGTTTCTGGTGCAGGTCAGGCGGTAGCTGGTTCCGGGCTGATGGTCGAAGACGATGACCCGGTAGGAGAAGTTCGGCTGGAGGTTGTCCCGCTGATCCTCGTAGCGGTTGGCCAGTTCGAAGTCGTATTCGGCGCCGGTTCCGAGGTAGATGGTGTCGAATCCGGTCAGACGGGTCCGGGAGAGGATCCGGTGCTGGGTGGTGTACTTCAGGTAGAATTCGAATCCGGCGGAGACGGTTGTCGGAGGCGTGAAGAGGATCTTTCCGTCGGTTGTCGAGAAGCAGTTGCCGTTGTTGTAGAGTTCGGTGAGGACCGTACCGTCGCTGTCGACGCTGAGCGGGGTGGCCGAGTCGACGATGTTTCCCACGCTGTTGGCCAGAGCTTTGGGGTTGGCGAAGACACGTCCGAGTTCGTTTGCCGTGGCCGAGGCCTCGTCGAGGCGGCGTGCCAGGAACCCCATGCGGTTGACGGCAGCCGAGGTGTCCCGCGAGGCGTAGGCGCCGCTCATGTAGAGGCCCCGGAAGATCTCCGATTCGAGGAATTCGCTCTTCACGTTGTAGTTGGCCCGTTGGAAGATCTGCTTGACGAGGGTTTTCAGATGGAGGAACGGGTGGTAATCCTCGACGGCCAGCAGGCGTTCGGCGGGGAGGAGGTCCGTCGGGTTGTTCTGCTGTTCGTAGTCGTCGCGGTGGATCGGGAAGAACTTGACGGGCGAATCGTCGGTCCAGCTCTGACAGACGGCCGTCGGGGAAAGACGCGTGCTCCAGTCGATCTCGAGTTCATCGAGACGGCTTCTGGCGGCCATTTCGGCCCAGTCGGCGCCGCCCTGCCGGATTTCGATGCGGTATCCCTCCCCGTCGATGGCGAGCAGGCGGACCTTTCCGCCGATGAGCCGGGCTCCCCGGTACGAGAGTTCGGCGACGTTGTCGAGTTCGTTGAAGCGGTCGGCCGAGTTGGTTTCGGCCGCGAACGCCAGGGCCTGGTCGTTTCGCGGAGTACGGGGGATGGTGAGGGTCAGCGAGCGTCCCGTACGGGCCTCGTCGATGTTCCGGATGCGGGCGATGTCGTACCCCGGGACGGAGATCCGGAGCTTTCCCGCATCGCATTTTTGTCCGTTGATGGTCAGATCCATTGTTGGTCGTTTTTGGGGCGTGAGACGATCTCCAGCGTGCGCAGCACGCCGTATTGCCGGATGACGGCCTCCTCGGAGAGGATGTCGAGCGGGATGAATCCGCCGTGGCGGTTGATCCAGACATTGGGCGACGAGAGGATTTCGCAGAGGGGCTCCAAGACCGCTTCCCGTTCGAGCGCCGAGACGAAGGTCATTTCGCGCGACGATTCGATCTGCGTCACCAGATGCCCGTCATACCCTTCGGCGCGTTGTTTCGAGGTTCGCAGCGTGGTCGATTGCGTGACGGGGAAGGAGTACTGTTCGACCGACCCGGCATGGCTCTGCCAGGCGATGCGGGTGAACTCCTCCGAGGCGGGGACCACCGTGTAGCGGATCTCACCGTAGCGGCCCGCATCGAGGGTGAGGGTTTCGCATCCGGGGAAGTCGGCGGGCGAGAGGTAGAAGATGTGGAGACCGGCTCCGGAGGCGCTGTAGCTCTGTATCTGGGTGCTGTCCGGTCCTTCGGCCGTGATGTAGAGGGTGCAGTCCTCTTCGGTGAGGAGCGAGATCTCGTCGGAGGCATCGGCCGGGATGATGCGTTCGAGGGGCATGGTCGTACGGATTCCGGGGATGATGACCTGCTGGTCGCCGATCAGGAAGGTCCGCACCGGGGAGGTGTCGACGAGGAGACCGCTGTCGGTTTCGACGGCTTCGACGCGGATGGTGATGCCGCGGTCGGTCAGATTCCGGAATCCGCTTGCGCCGAATCGCGGCGTGAAGGCGATCTGGCTGCGGAGGATCGAGGCGATGTTGATCGTGACGGAGGTTGCCGGGAGGGGGCGTTTGACGCCGATGAGTTGGTTGTAGGTGTTGTTGATGATTCGGAAGTCGATGCTTTTGGCTTGGTCCTGTTCGAAGGTGTAGTTGATCTCGCGATCGAGCGGGAAGAACTGTTGGGGAACGCTGGCAAATGGCATGGTCGATTGTTTTTTGAAGGATGAAAGGGTGCGGGGCGGATGCCGGGGAGGCCGGGCTGTGACCGGCGGCAGACGGGAAAGACGGTGCCGGTCGGCGGGCGGAAAGGGCCTGGTGCCGGTCGCGGAAGGATCGGTCGGGAGGGAGGCTCCGAAGCGGGAGATGCGGAATGGGGCTGACGGTTGTCAACAATACCCCGAGAGGGGGCGTTCTTGTGTCGACAAAATGTCTACAAATTGTCGACAGTCTGTTGAAAACGGCTTTTTGATTTCGGCAAAGCTGTGATTTACAGCGATAATAAAAATGTTGATAACTTGCCGAAACGAGGCGAATGCCTGTTGATTGCATGACAAATATACGACGACGCCACCCCCCTTGTCAAGAGGTCGGCGCACTTTTTCCAAAAAATATGGAAAAGTTTCCGGAATTTTATCGTACCTTTGTTTCTCGAACCAACATTTTTATACCTTATGGATGATGGTCACAGTACCCCGTATAGCCGTTGTGTCGTGCCTGAGCACGACGCCATTCATCTATGGTATCCAGCACGAGGGTAATCTCCGTGCCGAATTGTTGCTGTCTACTCCCGCCGAATCCCTTCAGCGTTTCATCGATCGCCAGGCCGACATCGCCCTGATTCCGGCCGCCGCCTATCCGGGTCTGAAAAGCGCCCGGCTGGTCACCGAGTACTGTGTCGGAGGCGTACCTGCGTCGTTGACGTCGCTGCTCGAAATCGAGGATCCGCTCCTCGAGGCGTGGAAACCCTACGGCAAACTTCCGTTTGCCTTCGCCCTGTGGGTGGCCCACCCGGAGGTGGAGCCCGAGACGGTGGAGGCGCTTCAGTACGCGCTGACCTACGGTCTGGAGCGCGGTTACGAAGCGATACTGGAGTCGCCGTATACCGACGATCCGGGACGGGCTTACGAAGGGCTGGCCCATTTCGATTACATTTTCGACAATCAGAAAGACAAGGCACTCAAGAAGTTCTGGGACTCGGGCCTGAAGGTTGCCCCGAGGACCAATCCGGGCTGAAGAGGTTAGCGGACAGGGATGTGTCCGCCTCTCTTGACCACGGATTCACGAACTTTACAGAGAGCCTTACATGATTACCATCTATCTCAAGCAATACAACAAGATCATCCGGAATGCGGATACGAAGCTCTTCGACGAGCTGGGTTATGACGACATTCTCTGGATCGACATGTTGTCGCCCACGATCAAGGAGCAGAAGGCCGTCGAGAACTTCATGGAGATCAGTCTTCAGACGCGTCAGCAGGTCGAGGAGATCGAGTCGACGTCGAAGTACTCGGAGAACGAGAACTCGATCGTGTCGAATGCGAACTTTTTCATTCCGACGGGCGATTCGTTCATCGTGGAGCCGGTGTCGTTCATCATCTCGAACGAAGGCGTGCTGGTTTCGGTGCGCAACGCCGAGTTCCGGACCTTCCGCGAGACGGAGAAGCGGCTGCAGATGAACTACCGGAGCTACTCGACGGGTTATCACCTGTTCATTTCGCTGCTGGAGGTGCGCATCGACTTCGATGCCGACCTGGTGGAGCTGATTGCCAAACAGGTTGCGGCGTTGTCGAAGGATGTGAACTCGGAGGATTCGATCGACAAGGAGGTTCTGCACCGCATCAGTGCGTTGCAGGAGAGTACGATGTCGCTGCGCGAGAACATCTTCGACCGACAGCGGGTGCTGTCGGGGATCCTGCGTTCGGAGCGCTTCCCGAACGATATCTACCCGCGTCTGCAGCTGATGATCAAGGACGTGAACTCGCTGATCAACCATGCGGACTTCAGTTTCCAGCGATTGGACTACATCCAGGATGCGGCGCTGGGTCTGATCAACATCGAGCAGAACGGCATCGTGAAGATCTTCTCGGTGGCGGCGGTTATCTTCATGCCGGCGACGCTCATCGCGTCGATCTACGGCATGAACTTCAAGACGATGCCCGAACTGGAGTGGACCTGGACGTTGTCGAACGGCTGGGTGGTTCCGGTGGGCTATCTGTTTGCCATTGCGCTGATGATCATCGCTTCGATCCTGACGATCTGGTTTTTCCGCTACAAGAAGTGGCTTTAGGAACCGCCGGGGACGGTGCGCGGCGTCAATCACCGGCAGTCGTGCCAGGAATTCCGCAGGGGGGCCTCCCATGACTGCGGGGCGTGCACGACATCAATCACCGGCAGCCGTGCAAGGGATCCCGTAGCGGGATCGCCCATGACCGCGGGGCGTGTACGACCTCGACCTCCTGTGCCCGGATGCCGGACGCGGCAACGGCGCCTCCACCCCACATGCTTTCCGCCCGACGATACCGTCCGCACCCGCTCCGGCGTGCGGACGATTTTTCATGCCCTTCTTTCGGAGAAAGAAGCGGAAATGATGCGGGCAATCCGGTTAAAATTTGTATCTTTGCTGCCTATATAGCCTTCGTATGCTCGAAAAACTGGCCAAACAGACTGCCGTCTACGGCATCAGCACCATCGTGGTGCGGTTCCTGAGCTACCTGCTCACGCCCTACTATACGCGTGTATTCGGACAGGAGACCTACGGAATCGTTACGGACGTTTACGCTCTGATTCCGCTGGCGCTGACGCTGTTGACCATGGGAATGGAGTCGAGCTACTTCCGTTTTTCGGCCAAGGCCGAGGAGGCCGGCGGCGACGTTCAGGGGGCCAAGCGACGCCTCTTTGCCACGACATGGGGCATCACGTCGCTGGCCGCGGCGGTCTTCTTTGCGCTGGTGGCGCTCTTCCGCAACGGCGTGGCCTCGCTCATGGGCGAAGCCTATACGGCCCATCCGGAGTATGTCGTCTGGGTGGCGCTGATCATCCTCTTCGACGTCTGGGGCTGCATCCCCTTCTCGCGGCTGCGCGAACAGGGGCGTGCGATGACCTTCGTGGGTCTGAAGGCGATGAACGTGGTGCTGAACGTGGCGCTGGCCTTCGGTTTCGGCGCCGCGGGGCTCTTTGCGACGGATTTCGGCGTGGGGTGGGTCTTCGTGGCCAACCTGGTGGCGAGCGTGGTGACGTGGCTGGTGATCCTGACGACGACCGACCGCACCGTGCCGCGGATCAACTGGGCGCTGCTGACGGCGGTCTTTGCCTATTCGCTGCCGCTGCTGGTGGGCGGCCTGGCCGGTACGGCCAACGAATTCATCGACCGTCAGCTGATCAAATACCTCGTTCCCGAGGGGGCAATGGCGCAGTTGGGCGTCTACGGCGCCATCACGAAGATCGCCGTGGTGATGATGCTCTTCTACCAGATGTACCGCCTGGCGGCCGAACCCTTCTTCCTGTCGAACTTCAAGAAGTCGGACTTCGTGGCGATGAACGCCGCGGCGCTGAAGTACTACGTCATGGCCTCGATGCTGATCTTCCTGGGCATCGCGCTGTTCCGCGACCTCTTTGCGCTGATCGTGGGTCGGGATTTCCGCGAGGGCATCTTCATTCTGCCGGTGGTGCTGGGGGCCAACGTGCTGACGGGCGTATGGCTGAACCTCTCGTTCTGGTACAAGCGTGAGGAGCGGACCTCGCTGGCCATCGTGGTGACGGGATCGGGACTGGTGGCGATGACGCTCTTCGGCTTCGGTCTGATCCCGACGTGGGGCTACTACGGCGCCGCCTGGGCGCGCCTGGCGAGCGAATCGGTGATGGTGGCGGTGAGCTGGTGGCTCAACCGGCGCTACTTCCCGACGCCCTATCCGTGGCGCCGGATCTGGGAGTACGTGATCACGGCGCTGGCGGTCTTTGTCGTGTGCGAGGCGGCGACACGCCTGACAGACAATAAGTTTGTCATCTATGCGTTTAATATAGTGCTGTTTGCGGGCTACGGCCTCTACCTGATCCGCCGCGAACGGATCGACGTGGGGGCGATGCTCCGCTCGGTCATCAAACGGGGATAAGGGGATGCGATTTGCGGATATCATCGGTCAGGAGGATCTGAAGCGGCATCTGGCCCGGTCGGTCGATGCGGGGCGTGTGAGCCACGCGCAGCTCTTTACGGGGGCCGCGGGCTACGGCACGCTGGCGCTGGCCGTTGCCTACGTGCAGTACCTCTGCTGCCGCCACCGTCACGACGGTGATTCGTGCGGCGAGTGCCCCGACTGCCGGCAGATCGCGGAGCTGGCCCATCCGGACCTGCATCTGGTCTTCCCGGTGAACAGGCAAGGCAAGAAGTCGGGCGAAGCGATGCTGAGCGACGAGTTCCTGACACCGTTCCGGGCGCTGTTTGCCGAGCGACGGGGCTACTTCACGCCGCAGGAGTGGTACGACCGGCTCGACCTGGGCAAGACGCTCAAGGGGATGATCTCGGCGCGCGAGGCGGACGAAATCATCCGCAAACTCTCATTCAAGAGCTTCGAGTCAGACTACAAGACGATGCTGGTGTGGCTGCCGGAGACGATGAACGAGGAGGCGTCGAACAAGATTTTGAAGATCCTCGAGGAGCCGTGGGAGCGGACGCTCTTCATTCTGGTGAGCGAACAGCCCGACCGGCTGCTTCCGACGATCCTCTCGCGGACGCAGGAGGTGGCCGTGCCGCGCATCACGCCGGAGGTGCTCGAGGCGGAGGCGCGACGGCGCGGAGTGAGCGATCCGATCCAGGCGCGGAACATGGCGCGGCTGGCCGGCGGCGACGTGATCGAGCTGAGCCACCTGGCGGCCGGCGAACACGACGCGCTGCGGAAGGAGAACTTCGACCTCTTCTGCAGCCTGATGCGGCTGAGCTACAACGACCGGCACCTCGAACTGATCGGCTGGGCCGAGGAGGTTGCGCAGCTCTCGCGCGAACAGCAGCGGGCCTTTCTGCGCAATGCGGCTCGGCTGCTTCGGGAGAGCTTCATGCTCCACGCGGGGATTCCGCAGATCGGCTATCTGTGGGGCGAGGAGTTGTCCTTCTGCTCGAAATTTGCGCCGTTTGTCGGGCCGCAGAACATCGAGCCGCTGATCGCGGAGATCGAGCGGGCCGGGGCGCAGATCGCGCAGAACGGCAATCCGACGATCGTCTTCACGCACTTTGCGCTCACGGTGAGCAAGATGATAAAACATTTGTAACGGTATGGCACGCGTGGCATTGTTAATGGGAGGAAATCTGGGGGACGTGAAGCGGACCCTCCAGACGGCACAACAGTTGATCAATTCGCGGGTAGGCGCAGTACTGCGGTGTTCGCACCGCTACGAAAGCGAGCCGTGGGGTTTCCGGAGTACGGAGCGCTTCTCGAACCAGGCGCTGGAGATCTCGACGGACCTCACGCCGCACGAGGTGCTTGACGCCTGCCAGGCCATCGAGCGGGAGCTGGGGCGCAACCGGGCTGCCGAGGCGATCGAGAAGGCGTCGTCGGGAGCGGCCTACTGTTCGCGGCCGATCGACATCGACGTGATCTTCTACGACGACGTGGTTCTGTCGGACGAACGGCTGACGCTGCCCCATCCGCGGCTGGCGGAGCGGGAGTTTGCGCTGGTCCCGCTGAACGAAATCATGCGCCAGCGGCGTCATCCGGTGACGGGACAGACGGTCGGCGAGATGCTCGCGGCGCTCAGAAACAACGCATAGAGACAACGATGAAGAGATTACGAATCGGACTGCTTGCGGGTTTGGTCCTGCTGGGATGGGGATGTTTCAAGGACACCTCGATCCGGACGAACTACGTGATCAAGCCGCTGTCGCAGACGCTGTCGACGGATCCCTACGAACCCTTCGAGGGGCTGAAGGCCTATGCCTTTTCGGCGGATACGAACCTCTATACGGTGGCCAGCTACGAGGATGCACTCAACGGGGTGATCAGCCTCAAGAGCCGCCCGTCGGAGCAGATCACCACGCCCGTTGCGACGTCGGAACCCTACGCACAGGAGGGGACGACCGGCTGGGTGAAGCTGTCGCTGTCGTCGCCGACGCAGATGATCGTGGCGGTGGATCCGGTCCACCGGCTTTACGCCTATACGCAGCAGGAGGTGGAGGTGAACCTGCCGAACCTTTATGTGACGCTTCCGTTCAAGATCTGGAAGGAGGGGACGTCGTACAAGGACGGCAACTGGAGTTTCTACAACGAGTTCTACGCGCCGCCGGTTTCGCGCGAGTGCTACGTGGATGCGAAGTTCCAGCTGCTGGAGGGGGCCGAGCCGACGCAGATCTCGAAGATGGAGGTCTACGCCTACGCTGCGGACACGACGGCGTGGTACATCGCCTCGTATGACGATGCAGTGAGCGGCAAGATCACCTCGAAGACCGATCCGACCGATACGCGGACGATCCCGAGCTTCCAGGGCTATGCCGACGGGACGACGGGTCTCTACCGGATGACGGTCAGCTCGGAGAACCTGATGTTGGTTGTTGCCGACCGCAGCGACCGGATGTACGCCTATACGCAGCAGACGGTGGATCTTTCGCAGAAGGATGCCCTGACCTTCCCGGCGCTGATATTCCGGCCGTGGCGGGGCGTCTGGATCGATACGAAGGATACGAACGGCTGGGCGGTGGTCAACCCGACCTACGAACCGGCGAAGCCGACAACGCAAAACGAACGACGATGAAGGAGAGAGCCATGCGCCATAAGATGAATTTTCTGCGCCTGGTCGTGTCGCTGCTGTTCGTCTCGGCCTTTCTGAGCCGGTGTGCGAGCATGATGACGCCGACGGGCGGACCGCGGGATTCGCTGCCGCCGGTGATCGTGACGATGCTGCCGGACAACTTCTCGACGAACCGTCCGACGACGAACCACGGCAAGATCTATATCGAGTTCGATGAGTTCGTGCAGATCAAGGATCAGCAGAAGGAGTTCTTCACCTCGCCGCAGATGAAGAAGAAGCCGACGATCACGCAGCGCGGCCGGGGGATCGTGATCCAGCTGCGCGACACGCTGCTTCCGAATACGACCTACGCGCTGAACTTCGGCAGTGCGATCCGCGACAACAACGAGGGCAACCCGCTCTACTCGATGCGGTATGTCTTCTCGACGGGTCCGGAGATCGACTCGATGGTCATGTCGGGCTATACGGCCGACGGTTACGAGGCGGATTCGGTTTCGAAGTCGTTCATCTGGTTCTACCCGGCCGATTCGGTGAAGGAGGTGGCGGAGTACGACTCGACGGTCTTCAACTACAAGCCGGCGGTGATTGCCCGCGCCGAGAACAACGGTATCTTCATAGCGCAGAACCTCAAGCCGATCCCCTACCGGATCTACGCCGTCGAGGACAAGAACGACAACCAGATGTACGATCCGGGGACCGACCAGGTGGGCTTCATCGAGGGGACGTGGAATCCGGCCGAGATGCCCGACTTCGCGATGTGGTACGATTCGGTTCGGCAGTACGTTTCGGCCGAGCCGCAGCTCTACTTCCGCATGTTCATGGACAAGGCCTTCAAGCGGCAGGTGCTCTCGGAGAGCCAGCGTCCGAAGCAGCATCAGGCGATGCTCTACTTTTCGGCGGCACATCCCGAGATCCGCTCGCTGCGCTTTGACAGCATTCCGGCGGACCGGGTGATCATCGATCCGCAGACCGAAGGGAAGGATACCGTGGCCCTGTGGTTCAACGTTCCGTCGGCGATGCTTCCCGACACGATCAAGGGCGAGATGATCTACCTGAAGCACGATACGCTGAACCGGCTGCAGCCGGATACCATGTCGTTGAAGCTCTCGTGGCGGCTGATCGAGACCAAGGAGCAGGAGCGCGAGCGGGAGAAGATCGAGCGCGAGCGGAAGAAGGCCGAGGCGGCGGGCGAGAAGTACGAGGAGCCGAAACAGGAGAATCCTTTCGTCTTCAACATGCCGACGTCGGGGGATCTGAACCCGGAGAACCACCTGACAATCGACTTCGACTACCCGCTGGTGTCGATCGATTCGGCGCGGATGCTGCTGACGCGCCAGCTGGAGGACAATTCGATCGAGGATGTTCCGGTGCACATGGTTCACGACACGGCAAAGCTTCGGCGGTGGTATATTCGTGCCGACTGGGTTCCGGGCGGGCAGTATACGCTGACGATCCCGGACAGTGTCTTCCGCGACGTGGCGGGTTATGCCAACGACTCGATCGTGGGGAAATATACGGTTTACGATCCGGAGAAGTTCGCTACGGTGAAGATCCACGTCCAGAGCCGCGATCCGCAGATGACCTACATCGTGCAGCTGCTCGATGCGAACGGTTCGATGAAGCAGGAGCGCCGCGACGTGAAGGCGGGTGACATCCAGTTCAACTACGTTCCGGCCGGAGAGATCCAGTTCCGGGTCATCGAGGACCGCAACGGCAACGGCCGCTGGGATACGGGCGATCTGGTAGCGCGCCGTCAGCCCGAACGAGCGGAGATGTACGTGAACGATGCGGGGGAGAACACCTTCGCGACGAAGACCAACTGGGAGATCGAGTTCACGATGAACATGGACAAGATCTTCGCACCGGTGACGATGCAGTCGCTGTCGCGGATGCTCGACGAGCAGGAGATGCAGCGTCTGCGCCGCGAGGCGGAGAAGCGGGCCGAGGAGGCGGCCAAGCCGCGCCAGCAGAACCGTCAGACCCAGGGCCAGAGCCAGGGGATGATGAACAGCAGCTTCGGGTCGGCGGGCAGTATGTTCAGTAATTTCAGATAGCAGAGCATGACGAAGAAGAGAGATATCCGGCGATGGCTACTTGCCGCGGGGGCACTGTTCTGCCTCGAGGGGGCCCTGGCGCAGCATACGCTGGGCGTCATCGGGGGCTACGGCATGGGAAGCGGACGCTTCGACCCGAAACAGGAGACACGGGCCACATGGGGGCTCTACAGCGGCGGTTTGACGTGGCGTTACTACGGCAAACAGCGTTACGTGGGGGGCTTCGGCGTGGACCTGGAGTTCCAGCAGCAGGCCTATTCGTTCGCGACGAACGCCTCGCAGGTGGATGACAAGAAGCCGGCGAACCTGCTCTACTATACGCGGCGGATCAATTCGGTGGTGATGCCGGTCGTGTGGCAGCCGCACATCTACCTGGTCAAGAACCACGTGCGGGTCTACCTCGAGGCTGCGGCGACCTTCTTCTACAACTTTTCGTCGACGTGGGAGCAGGAGTATTTCGTCAATACGGAGACCAAGGAGAAGGGGACCCGCGGGGGCGACTACGCCTTCAAGCTTCCGCGTGACAACCGCTGGGGTTACGGACTGGCGGGCGGCGGCGGTGTGGCGTTTCTGATCCGGCGCTTCGAGCTGAACTTCCGGGTCCGCTACTACTTTGGCTATTCGGATATCCTTCGCAACCGCAACCGCTACTACGACAACAGCGACGACGGGCCGGAGAATCCCTTCTATACGACGCCGATGCGGTCTCCGCTCGACAACCTGACGATCTCGGTCGGGCTGAGCTACCGCTTCAACAAACAGGGGTTCGAGACGTGGAAGCCTCGGGCGAAGCGGCAGAAGAACCGCGAAGTATTCAAATTTGGACTGTAAAAAGAGAGGAACATGGAAACAACGCGTCAACAGAAAATTGCCAAACAGATTCAGAAGGACGTAGCCGATATTTTCCAGAAGGAGGGGGCGTCGCTGGTCCGCGGGGCGCTGGTCACGGTGACGGGCGTTCGCGTCTCGCCCGACTTCAGCTACGCGAAGATCTACGTGAGCATCTTTCCCTTTGAGCAGAGCAAGGCGCTGATGGAGCGCTTCGAGCATCAGAACTGGTTCATCCGCCGGGCCTTGGGGCAGCGGATCCGCAACCAGCTGAAGAATGTCCCCGAGATCCAGTTCTTCCTGGACGATTCGCTCGAGTATATCGAGCATATCGAACAGGCGCTGAAGGAGGACTGAAAGCGGTAGAGCCATGCTGCCCCGGTTTTTTGCCCGCCGTTACCTCTTTTCGCCCCGGTCGCGATCGGTCGTGAACCTGATTTCGCGGCTGAGCGTTGCGGCCGTGGCAATACCCGTGGCGGCGATGATCATCCTGCTGTCGGTCTTCAACGGCTTCGAGTCGCTCGTCCGGTCGATGTATTCGGCCTTCGATGCCGATCTGACGCTGACGCCGCGGCGGGGTCAGACCTTCTCGCCGGGGGATCTCGATACGGTGGCGCTGAGCTGCCTGCCGGGTATTGCGGCCCTCAGCTTCACGCTGGAGCAGAGTGCGCTGCTGGAGCACGACGGGCGGCAGGCCACGGCGACAATCCGCGGTGTGGACGACTCCTACGGGCGGATTTTCGACCTGGAGGATGCCGTGGTGACGGGCGAATGGCAGGTGCGTCTGGGCGATCTGGAGCGGCTGGTCATCGGGCAGTCGATGGCGTGGATGCTGGGGATCCGCTCGCTGGCGGATGCCGACGTGACGCTCTATGCGGTGCGTCGCGGGAGCTTCTCGACGCTGCTGCCGATGGAGAACTATACGCGCCGCACGGAACCCGTAGGCGGGGTCTACGTGCTGGATCTCGATACGGAGCGGACCTACGTGCTGACCTCGCTGCGGCTGGCGCAGGCGCTGTTTGGGACGCCGGACCGGGCCTCGGCGCTGCTGCTGCGGACGACGCCGGGAGCCGATCTCAACCGGACGCGGCGGGCGGTGGCCGATGCGGCGGGCGACGCCTTCGAGGTGCGCACGCGCGAGGAGCTGCGGGCCTCGTTCTACCGGATCATGACCTACGAGAAGTGGGGGATCTTCTTCATTGCGCTGCTGGTGCTCGTCATAGCGTCGTTTTCGGTGGTGGGGGCGCTGTCGATGCTGATCGTCGAGAAGCGCGACGACATGGCGACGCTGCGGGCCCTGGGGGCCGATACGGGGCTTCTGCGGGCGATCTTCCGGACCGAGGGGTTGCTGATCTGCGGTCTGGGCGGCGTGATCGGACTGGTGCTGGGCGTGGGGCTGAGCCTGCTGCAGCAGCATTTCGGACTGATCGAGATTCCGGCCGAGACCTTCGTGACGAAGAGCTACCCGGTGGAGTTCCGCTGGGGCGATCTGCTGGCCGTTGCGGTAGCCTTTTCGGTTGTGGCGACGCTGCTTGCGAACATCACCGTCCGCAGCATGATTAAAAAATAGAATCCGTTCATGAAACGACTCCTGACAGGCCTTCTGGCCATACTGATTCTGGGGGGCTGTGCCCGCCACAAGATCATACCGGACGACGAACTGGCGATGATCTTCCACGATGCGTTCCTGACGAACGCCTATCTGAACGTGGAGAACCGCCCGGTGGATTCGCTGCGGCTCTACGAACCGATCTTTGCGCGTTACGGCTATACGGCCGACGACCTGCACTATACGATCGGCAACTTCTCGAAGCGCAAGAGTGCACGTCTCGGGGATGTTGTCGAGCGGGCGATCGACCTGCTGGAGGCCGAGGGGAAGGTCTACGACCGGGAGGTTGCGATTCTGGACACGATCGACAACGTGGCGCGTCGGACCTTTACGCGGCCGGTGGTCTCCGACACGCTGATCCGGGTTTCGGCGCTCCGCGACACGTCGCGTCTGAGCTATTCGATCGACGTCGAGCCCGGCGAATATACCTTTTCGCTGAAGTATGAGATCGATTCGCTGGACCGCAATCCGCGGGGGCTTCGCGGGGTGATGTGGCTTGAGCGGCGGGACTCGACGCGTGCAAACCTCTATACGACGACGCTGCGCCGCAACCGCGAGGAGAACTTCACACGGAGCTTTACGACCGATTCGACCCACCGCCGCCTCTGCATCCACTTCCTGACCTTCGGGGAGAAGCCGCAGCGTCCCTCGATGACGGTCCGCGACCTGAAGGTGGAGTATACGCCGCCGACCCGCCGGGCGGTGGAGCAGCTCTACGACCAGCAACTTGATATCCGGATTTTTGCCGATGAATTCTTCCGCCGGGCCCTTTCGCCGCAGGATAGCCTCTAACCTGCTCTGGACGCCGCAGGGGCTGGTCCGCCGGCCGCTGGTGACCTTCTACGGGGACGGTACGTACCTCGTGGAGACGTGTGCGGCGCCCGACCGCCTGCCGGCCACGGAGTTCTATGCGGGGCTGCTCGTCGCCGACTTTCCGGCCGACTACCGCCGGGCTTTCGAACGGCTTCGGGCGGCTTCGGACGACCTGTCGACGACCCTCCCGCAGACGGTTGTCGAGGGGGGGATCTGGGTGGTGCTTTCGGGTCTCGACTATGCCGCCCTGCGCCTCACGCCGCAATCGCGGATCCAGCCGCTGTAGGATTGCCTCTTCCCGGCGTCATTTTCCGACTTCCATTTTTCGACTTTCACCTTCCGGTCACGGAGTCAGACGGGCAGATGCTCTTCGACGGTCTGCCGCAGATGGCTGCTGTCGAGATGGGTGTAGATCTCGGTGGTGAGGATGCTCTCGTGACCGAGCATCTCCTGCACCTGCCGGATCGAGGCGCCGCCCTCGAGCAGATGGGTGGCGAAGGAGTGGCGGAAGGTGTGCGGGCTGATGTGCTTGTCGATGCCGGCCCGCCGCACGGCCTCCTTGAGCAGCGTGAAGACCATCACACGGGTGAGCTGCCTGCCGCGGTTGTTCAGGAAGAGCACCTCCTCGTTCGAGCGGGCCCCGGGCCGTTTTTCGAGATAGCGGCGGATGCGGTCGCGGGCGACGGAGCTGATGGGGACGAGCCGCTGCTTGTCGCCCTTTCCGATGACGCGGATGTACCCTTCGTCGAAGAAGAGGTCCTGCAGCCGCAGCGAGGTGAGCTCCGAGACGCGGAGTCCGCACGAGTAGAGCACCTCGAGCATGGCCTGATCGCGCAGCCCCTTGACGGTCGAGGTGTCGACCGAGGCGATGATCCGGTCGATCTCGTCGACCGAGAGGATGTCTGGGAGCCGGCGTCCGAACTTTGGCATCTGGACGAATTCGGCGGGCGAGGCCTCGATCCGGTCGTTGATCATCAGGAAGTTGAAGAAGCTCTTGATGCTGCTCAGGGCGCGTGCCTGGGAGGATTTCTCGCGGCCCAGATCGAAGAGCCGGGCCATGAACTGTTCGATCATCGGCCGGTCGACCCTTCTCGGCGGCACGTCCCAACCGTCGACGACGAACGCGGCGAACTGCCTCAGATCGCGCACGTAGGAATCGACGGAGTTTCGGGCGAGTCGTTTTTCGAGTTTGACGTAGGTGGCGTAACGCCGTATCTCGTCCTCCCATTTTTTGCTGTTTTCGGCCATGATCGGGGCTCTTTTTCGGGAAATATCGTAACTTTACCGGACGAAGATACGAAAATTTTACCTCATAAAATTCGAGAAGATGGACTACATATCGTTGCAGATTCCGGTGGCGGATGCCGAACAGGGCGAGATCCTGACGGCCGAGCTGGCCGACTATCCGTTCGAGAGCTTCGAGACCGAGGGTTCGACGCTGAAGGCCTACATTCCGGGCGACCGCCTGGCCGACTGCAAGTCGGAGGTCGATGCGCTGCTGGAGCGCTACGGGGTTTCGGGGCGCTACATCGCCATCGAGACGCAGAACTGGAATGCCCTCTGGGAGCGGAACTACCCGGCAACGGATGTCGAGGGGCGGCTGCGGATCCGTGCACCGTTCCACGAGGCGGCCCCGGCCGGCGAGCTGGAGGTGGTCGTGATGCCGAAGATGTCGTTCGGCACGGGTCACCACGCCACGACGTGGCTCATGTCGCGTGCGGTGCTCGACCTGGGGGTCTCCGGACGCCGGGGGCTCGACATGGGCAGCGGCACGGGCGTTCTGTCGATCGTGGCGGTGAAGTGCGGCGCGACGCACGTCGATGCGGTGGATATCGACGACTGGGCCGATGCGAACTGCCGCGAGAACATCGCCGCCAACGGCGTCTCCGACCGCATCACGCCGATGCTGGGCGACGTACGGTGCATAGCCGGCCGGCACTATGATTTTATCCTGGCCAACATCAACCGCAACATCCTGCTGGCGGACATGCCCTCCTATGCGGCGGCACTCAACGCAGGGGGTGATCTGGTGATGAGCGGCTTTCTCGAGGCGGATGTCCCCTCGATCGTTGCGGCGGCCGGGGAACTCGGGATGACGCTGGTGGAGCGGGCCGAACGCAACGGCTGGATGATGGTCCACGTGCGGAAGGCGAACTGACCGCGACCGGCGTGAAGAGCTACAAGGGGCGCGGCATCGTACTGCACACGCTCAAATACGGCGACACGTCGCTCGTTGCCCATGTGCTGACCAACGTCTGGGGACGGCGGAGCTACATGGTCCAGGGGGTCCGCAGCCAACGGGGCCACGGGTCGAAGCTGGCGCTGTTCCAACCGATGTTTCCGCTGGAGTTTGAGGGGCTGGAGTCGCCGCACCGGCAGATGGACCGCTTCCGCGAGGTGCGTTTGGGCTTCACGCTGGAGAATCTGCCGTTCGACGTGCGGAAGACGACGATTGCGATGTTCATGGCCGAGACGCTCTACCGGCTGATCCGCGAGAGCGAGCCGAACGAGGAGCTGTTCCGTTTCGTCTGGGACTCGGTGGGGGCGCTGGATGCCCTGGAGCGGGGAGTTTCGAACTTCCACCTGTGGTTTTTGGTCAACCTGAGTCTGCTGCTGGGTTTCCGTCCCGGGAACGACTACCTTCCGGGCAGCTGGTTCGACACGCGGGAGGGGCTCTATACCCCCACACCGCCGCTTCATCCCGGTGGGATGGAGCCTTCGGAGGCGTCGCTGCTGGCCGAACTGCTGGGTTTCGAGGTGGGGCGTCTGGACGAACTGGAGCTCAACCGCGAGCGACGCGGACGGTTTCTGACGGCGATGCTGAACTACTACGGCTACCACCTCGAGGGGATGGGTCTGGTCCGTTCGGCAGACATACTACGGGAGGTCTTCTGACGTTAGATAAGAAAGAAAGGGGGGATAAGCGATGAAGAAGCAACTGTTAACCATTGTGATGTTTTGCAGCGCTTTTGCGGCGCTGCCGGTTCTGGCCCAGATTCCCGAGCATGGCGGCGGGGAGTCGCATGCGGAGTTTCGGCCCGACACGGTGCTGCGGCGGCCCGTTGAGACGGGTTTCACCTTGCCCGACTCGCTGTCGCACATGACGCCGTGGCGTCCTGAATACCGGAACGATACGCGCAGGGGGAAGCCGCAGGTATCGATGACCTCGGTGGTTGTGATCCAGCGGGGGAATCTGCCGTCGCGGGTGACGGTGATCGACAACAACACGTTGCGGCTGGGGCCGCGGTTCACGCTGTCGAACGGACAGGCGTGGAACTGGAGCCCCTTCCCGGATGCCTATCTGGATGCCCGGACGCTGTCGTTTCCGACGCGGTGACCCCCGGATGCGACAGATCCTTTACAGTACAAAAAAGCCGCCCCCATCAAGGGGCGGCTTTTTCAGCCTCTCTTCGGTCCGGATCCTTTTTGTGGATGCCCGGGCCCTTTTCTATGCGGCCCCCTGCTTCCTGGCCGGTTTCGGCTCTCTGCCGGGCCTGCGTGACGCTTTTCCGACCCGGCATGGAATGACTGCTCCCTGGAATTGCGGGCCTCCTCCACTCTCTTTCCGAAACCTCCTCGCCGGAGGCTGCCGGAGCCCTCGGCCGGGCGGCTGAAGAAGTAGCTCTTCTGCCGCCGTTTCTCCTCCTGCGAACGGGCCACATAGACCTTTTCGTGGGTATAGGGGTTCTCGCCCGTGTAGAACATCACCGACGAGAGGGTCATCGGCGTGGGGGTGAGGTCCTGCACCTGCTCCAGATTGAAGTGCAGCTTCCCGAGGACCTTTTCGGCCAGCGCCTTCATGTCCTGCTCCGTGCAGCCCGGATGCGACGAGATGAAGTAGGGAATCAGCTGATAGGGCAGATTCTCTTCGCGGCAGATGCGGTGGAAATCGGCGTTTAGCTTCTCGAAGAGGGCGAACGGCGGTTTGCGCATGAGCCGCAGGACGCTCTCTTCGGTGTGTTCCGGGGCGACTTTGAGCCGGCCGGAGGTGTGGTGGACGAGCACCGTGCGCAGATAGGGCGAATCGTCGAACAGGTCGTAGCGGATTCCGCTGCCGATGAAGGCCTTCTTGATGCCTTTTACGGCGCGGATCTTCTCGTAGAGGGCCAGCAGCGGCCGGTGGTCGTTGTCGAGGTTGGGGCATTTCGCCGGGTGGAGACACGAGGCTCTCCGACAGCGGGCGCAGAGCGAGCGGTCGCGGCCGCCCATGCGGTACATGTTTGCCGACGGGGCTCCGACATCCGAGAGATAGCCCTTGAACCCGGGCATCTTCACGACGCGTTCGACCTCGGCGAGGATCGAGCGTTCGCTGCGCGAGTGGACGAACTTGCCCTGATGGGCCGAGATCGTGCAGAACGAGCAGCCGCCGAAGCATCCGCGGTGGATGTTCACCGAGAACTTGATCATCTCCCAGGCCGGGATCTCTCCGCGGCCGTTGTAGCGGGGATGGGGAGCCCGCTCATAGGGGAGGTCGAACGAATGGTCCAGCTCTTCGGTCGAGAGGGCGGCGTTCGGCGGGGTCACGACGACATAGCGGTCGCCGACCGGTTCGACGAGCGTGGCGACGGGCTCCATCAGGTTGCTCTGGGTCTCGATGACGGTGAAGTTTTCGCCGAAGGCCTGCTTGTCGCCCGTGCACTCCTCGAAGCTGTGGAGGCGGATCGTGCGTTCGGGATCGAGCCTCGCGACATACCCCTCGTCAGCGAGGAAGGCCACCTGCCGGATCTTGCGCAGCTGTTTGGCGTTGTAACCGTTCTTCATGGCGCGTGCGACCTGCTGGATGACGCGTTCGCCCATGCCGTAGATCAGCAGATCGGCGCCGCTTTCGACCAGCACCGAGGGCTTCAGCCGGTTGCTCCAGTAGTCGTAGTGGGTCAGCCTCCGCAGCGAGGCCTCGATGCCGCCGATGACGACCGGCACGTGGGGATATAGGCGTTTGAGGATCTGCGCATAGACCGTCACGGCGTAATCGGGACGGAATCCGGCCTTTCCGCCCGGAGTGTATGCATCGTCGTGCCTCAAGCGGAGGTTTGCCGTGTAGTGGTTGACCATCGAATCCATGGCACCGGCCGAGATTCCGAAGAAGAGCCTCGGGGCGCCGAGTTTGGTGAAGTCGCGCAGATCGTCGCGCCAGTTGGGCTGGGGGACGATCGCCACGCGATAGCCCTCGGCTTCGAGCAGCCGTCCCACGACGGCCGCCCCGAATGCCGGGTGGTCGATGTAGGCGTCGCCCGAGAAGAGGATGACGTCGAGCTGGTCCCATCCGCGTTCGCGGACCTCCTTGATGGTAGTGGGCAGAAACATCTTGGTTGACAGTATGGTCATTCGATCGGGGCCCTTCGCCCCGGGTTATTGCTGCACTTCGGGTTATTGCTGCTCATCCGCGCCGCGACCGCCGGCGACATAGGCATCCCACTTGGCCAGCAGGGCCTTGAAATCGTCGGGCAGTTCGCTGTCGAAGAGCACCTGCTGATGGGTGGCCGGGTGTTCGAAACCGAGCAGCCGGGCGTGGAGCGCCTGACGGGGCATCACGGCGAAGCAGTTCTCGATGAACTGCCTGTATTTGGCGAAGGTCGTACCCTTGAGGATCCGGTCGCCGCCGTAGCGTTCGTCGTTGAAGAGCGGGTGCCCGATCCAGGCCATGTGGACGCGGATCTGGTGGGTGCGACCCGTTTCGAGGCGGCACTCGACCAGCGTCACGTATCCATACCTGCGCAGCACCTTCCAGTGGGTCACGGCGTGTTTGCCGTCCGAACCGTCGGCGAAGACATACATCTTCTGCCGGTCCTTGGGGCTTCGGCCGATGTTTCCGGTGATGGTCCCCTCGTCCTCCTCCAAGTTGCCCCAGACCAGGGCGACATACCGCCGCTGGATCGTGTGATCAAAGAACTGCTTGGCCAGCCGGGCATGGGTCTGTTCGTCCTTGGCGATGACGAGCAGTCCCGAGGTATTCTTGTCGATGCGGTGGACCAGTCCGGCGCGGTTCTGCTCTTCGGCCGTGATCCCCTGGGCGTTGAGGTGGTACATCAGGGCGTTGACCAGCGTTCCGGTATAGTTTCCCACACCGGGGTGGACGACCATTCCGGCGGGTTTGTTGACGATGAGCAGGTGTTCGTCCTCGTAGGGGATGTCGAGCGGGATATTCTCGGCGACGAGCTCCGTTTCGCGGCGCGGATAGGGCAGTACGATCTGAATACGGTCGAGCGGTTTGACCTTGTAGCTCGACTTGGCGGGTTTTCCGTTGACGAGGATGTTTCCGCTGTCGGCGGCGGCCTGGATGCGGTTGCGCGAGCAGTGCTCCATCCGCACGGTGAGGAACTTGTCGAGCCGCATCGGGGTCTGGCCCTTGTCGGCCGTCACGGCGAAGTGCTCGTAGAGCCCCGCCTCCTCTTCGTCGTCCGCCTCCTCGTCACCGATCTCATCGGCCGGACCGGCCGCCGCGTCCGCTTCCGGCATCGCCTCCACGGCTCCGGTCGTCCGCAGCTCTTCGTGCTGGTTGTCAGATTGCAGGGTCGTCATCAGTCGAAAAATCCTTCGTTGTCATCCTCCATACGGTGCCGTTCGGCGGGGTGCTCTTCGGCGGGGTCGGTCAACCCCTCCTCCACGGCGGTGCGGGCCAGCGAATCGGCCAGCAGCTGCTCTTCGGCCTTGCGGGCTTCGGCCGCCTCGACGGCGCGTTTTTCGGCCTCGGCGCGGTGCTTGCCGATCTTCTCCATATCGAGTGTCAGCAGCAGATCGACCCGTGATCCGAGCGTCGCGGCGTGTTCGGCGCCGGGGGTCTGGATGTAGACGCGTGCATCCTTCTGGTTGAGAAGGTTGACCCCTTCGTCGAAGTCGATGCGTCCGACGTTGAGACCGAGCTCCCAGATACGACCCTTGGCCTGGGCGAGGGGCTGCCCCACCACCTGCGGGACGATCGTCGTGGCATACCCCTCCTCGACGCCGACATAGAGCGTCACGCCGGAGCCCATTTCGGCCTCGATGCGCGAATGCTGCGTGACGGGGTGGCCGTCGCAATACTCCTCGAGGACGTAGTTCGTGGCGATGTCGGGACGGTAGACGAGCTCCTCGATTCCCAGACCGGCGATTTCGAGCATGTTCTTGGCCTGCCGCAGCGATCGTCCGGCGACATAGGGCACGGGAACCATCTTCTGACGGAAGGAGTTGATCGTCAGATAGACCGTCCGACCGGGCTTGACCTCGACGCCCCCTTCGGGCAGCTGGTCGAGGATGATTCCGCCCTCGTATGCGGGGACGAAGAGCGAGTCGTTGATCTGGAGTTTGAGGTCGTATTTCCGGGCCAGGCGCTGGGCATCCTTCAGGGCGACGCCCGAGAAGTCGGGGACGGTGCGACGGGCGCCGTGGCGGGTTCCGATCTGCATAAGCAGATGGGCGACGATGGCCATGGCGAGGATGATGAGGGCGATCAGGATGAGATTCCAGAGGATCTTGTGCTCCTCCCGCAGCCGGGAGATGAAGCTGGATGTTTTCTGCATGGTTTACGGGATTATTTCGGGGCCTTGCGGTAGAGGTATACGGCGATGAAGAGGTAGATGATGTTTGGCAGCCAGACGGCCAGACCGGTCGGGAGGGTACCGCTCTTGGCGAACTCTTCGAAGAAGCGGTTGAAGAGGATGTACGAGAAGCAGAGACCCGTACCGATACCGATGTGGAGCCCCGTACCGCCGCGGACCTTCCGCGAGGAGAGCGACACGCCGATGAGCGTGAGGATGAACGTCGAGAGCGGGTAGGCGTATCGGGCATGCTTTTCGACCTCGATGATGTTGATCGAGTCGGAGCCCTTGGCGCGCTGCTGGTCGAGGAAGTGGTTGAGTTCGGTGATGTTCATCGTCTGGATGAGGTCGTTGATGGCGCCGAGTTCGGCCACCTCGAGGTTGATCAGCGTATCGAGGTTGCGGTATTGGGCGAACTCCTCGCTGCCGTCCGCTCCGAATTCACGTTTGGTGTAGCGAGGGGCGGTCCATCGTTTGGTTTCGGGGTCGAACTTGACATCGGCGGCCTCGAGCGAGCGGACCATCGATCCGTTTTCGTAGCGTTCGAGCACGAAGAACGAGGCCTGCTGCCGGGCTCCGTTGTAGCCGCGGATGTAGGCGAACGTACCGGGTTCGATCTGGCGGTAGATGTGGCGGTCGTACTGCGTGTTCTGCTTTTTGGGGATGTAGAGCTGCTGGAAGGCGATGACCTTTCGCTGCGAGCGGGGAATGACCCAGAGGTTGAGTGTCAGCGAGAGCGAGGCGATGATCAGCGCACCGAGGAAGTAGGGCCACATGAGGCGCCGGAACGACATGCCGCCCGAGAGCATGGCGACGATCTCGGTCTGGTAGGCCATCTTCGAGGTGAAGAAGATGCAGGCGATGAAGGTGAACAGGCCGCTGAACTGGTTGATGAAGAACGGAATGAAGTTCAGGTAGTTCTGCAGGAGGATGGCCTTCATCGGGGCATGCGTCGCGGTGAAGTCGTCGATCTTTTCGGCGTAGTCGAAGATGACGACGATGACGATGATCATCGCGATGGCGAAGAAGTACGTCGAGAGGAACTTGCCGAGTATGTACCGGTCCAGAATCTTGAACCCGGGGAAACGGATTTTCATCGCTCAGAGTCTTCTTGTGAGTTTGGCGACCATCTCCTCCTTCCAGGGCAGGAAGTCTCCGGCCAGGATGTGTTCGCGGGCCAAGGTGACCAGCCGCAGGTAGAAGGCGATGTTGTGCAGCGAGGCGATCTGCGCGGCGAGCATTTCGCCGCATGCGGCCAGATGGTGCAGATAGGCCTTCGAGTAGAGCGTATCGACGAAGGCGGTGCCTTCGGGGTCGATCGGGGAGAAGTCGTCCTCCCACTTCTTGTTGCGGATGTTGATAACGCCGTGTGCGGTGAACAGCTGGCCGTTACGGCCGTTTCGCGTGGGCATCACGCAGTCGAACATGTCGACGCCGCGGGCGATACCCTCGAGGATGTTGACCGGTGTTCCGACCCCCATGAGGTATCGGGGGCGGTCTTCGGGGAGGATGGCGTTGACCACCTCGATCATCTCGTACATGACCTCGGTGGGTTCGCCGACGGCCAGACCGCCGATGGCATAGCCGTCGGCGTTGTACTGCTGGACGTTTTCGGCGGCATGGGCCCGCAGATCGGGGTAGGCGCACCCCTGGACGATGGGGAACAGCGCCTGATAGTGGCCGTACTTGGGTGCGGTCTGGTGGTATCGGTTGAAGCATCGGTCGAGCCACCGTTCGGTCAGGGCCAGCGACTTGGCGGCGTAGTCGCGCGGGGCGTCGCCCGGGGGACACTCGTCGAAGGCCATCATGATGTCGGCGCCGATCGTGCGTTCGGTGTCGATAACGCTTTCCGGGGTGAAGAGGTGCTTCGATCCGTCGATGTGCGACCGGAAGTGACACCCCTCCTCGCGGAGTTTGCGGCAGTCGGCGAGCGAGAAGACCTGGAATCCGCCGCTGTCGGTGAGCATCGGGCCGTCCCAGGTCGAGAAGCGGTGTACGCCGCCGGCCCGTTCGAGGATCTCCATACCCGGACGCAGGTAGAGGTGGTAGGTATTTGCCAGGATGATCTGGGCATGGGCCTCGTTTCGCACGTCGCGGTGGAAGATACCCTTGACGGTAGCGGCTGTACCGACGGGCATGAAGATCGGGGTACGGATCGTGCCGTGGTCGGTGACGAGTTCACCGGCCCGGGCCTTCGAGGCGGAGTCTTTCTTTTGCAGCGTAAATTTCATAGGCATCTATTCGGCAAAAATACACAAAATATTCGTATCTTTGCGCATATTTTGTCAATATGCGTTTCTTCGAACAAATTCTGGTCTCGTACGGCTGGGAGGGCGTCGCTCTCGCGGGCGCCATCGTACTGATGTTCGGCGTACAGCTCTACTACTATATCTTCGTCTACGGGCGGATCTCGGGCTACAAGAACAACCTGCGCAAGGTGATTCTCGAACGCGAGCCGCCGGTTTCGGTGATTGTTCCGCTCTTTGCCGAGGACTACACGTTTGTCGAGGAGCGGCTGCCGCTGATTCTGGCGCAGGCCTACCCCGATTTCGAGGTGGTGATCGTCTACGTGGGGCACGATACGGACTTCTACGCCGACCTGACGCAGCTCAAGCAGTCGTTTCCGCAGATCACGACGACGAAGATCCACCTTGATCCGCGCTTTCCGATTTCGCGCAAGATGGCGCTCAACGTCGGCATCAAGTCGGCGCACTACGAACACCTGATCTTCACCTCGACGGATGCCGTGCCGCAGACCGACCGGTGGCTGTCGCTGATGGCCAAGGGCTTCATGCGAGGGGATATCGTCGTGGGCTACTGCGGCATCGAGCGCCGGCGGGGCTTTACGAACTACCTGATGCGGACGTGGCGGCTGATGCACTCGGCGGACTGGATTGCGCGGGCCGTGCGACGCCGGCCCTACCGGGGCACGCTCCACAACCTGGGCTTCACGAAGAGCCTCTACTTCGGGGTCAACGGCTTCGACCACCTGAGCATGAACATCGGCGAGGACGACCTCTTCATGCAGCGGATCATGACGCGCGAGAACGTGAGCGTGATTCTTTCGCCGCGGGCCACGCTGCGCGAGAAGACCTGGGGCGGCATGAGCTGGTGGATGAAGCAGCTGCGCTACTACGGTTCGGCCTTCCGCTTCTACCCGCGCGACGTGAAGAGCTTCGTCCGCTGGGAGCTGGGTTCGCGGAGCCTCTTCTTCCTCACGGCGCTCTGTGCGCTGCTCTTCCTGCCGCTGGAGTACAAGCTGGGTGTCGCCGTGCTGGTGCTGATCCGCTATGGGGTGGTTGTTGCCGAGGTGCGGCGGCTGGCGCTCCGCGTAGGCGAGGGGGGCATCCTCGGACGTTACTTTCTGTATGACCTGCTGAGTCCGCTGTGGGCTGCGGCGCTGGGCGTGCTGCTGCTGCGCCGCGACGAACGCGTATGGAGATAGCCGACTATATCGTAGCCGATGACCGCGAACTGGTTGACCGGGTCCTGAAGGGGGACGATACGGCCTTCGAGTACCTCTTCAACCGCTACCGGGATGCGATCCACCGCCTCTTCGTGCAGCGTCTCGGGGGGACGAACGATGCCGACGACCTGCTGCAGGAGACCTTCATCAAGGTCTATATCAACCTCCACCGCTACAACCGCAGCTATACCTTCGGACAGTGGGTCTATACGATTGCGCGCAATACGTTCATCGACTTTGTCCGCCGGCGTCAGGAGGATCTTCCGATCGACGATCGCTTTGCGGCGCCGGCGTCGAGTGCGCCGACCCCGGAGGAGAGCGTGATCAACCTCCAGCAGCGGACGCAGATCGAACACTATCTCGAGCAGCTTTCGCCGCGTTACCGGCAGCTGATCGTGATGCGCTTTTTCGACGAATACTCCTACGAGGAGATTGCGGCGAAGCTGTCGCTTCCGCTCGGGACGGTGAAGACGCAGATCCACCGGGCTCGCGAGCAGATGTGCCGCCTGATTGCCGAGGGGGAGAACCGCTGAGCATTGTCGCGAGGCACCGTAGCTGCCTCTCAACCCCCAATCTTAACGAAGCCGGTCTCTGGCCGGGAAAAACTAAAAAAACGATGACAGACCTGGAAAAGATCTACGGATACTTCCCCGAACTCGACGCCGTCCAGCGCGATCGGCTGGCGGCGCTGTACGACCTCTACGCCGACTGGAACGCAAAGATCAACGTCGTCTCGCGCAAGGATTTCGACCAGCTCTACGTGCGCCACGTGCTGCATTCGCTGGCCATAGCCAAGGTGTGCCGGTTTGCCGACGGGGCGCGGATTCTCGACGTGGGTTGCGGCGGCGGTTTTCCGTCGGTGCCGCTGGCGATTCTCTTTCCGGGGGTACACTTCACGGCGGCGGATTCGATTCGCAAGAAGATCACGGTGGTCGAAGGGGTTTCGCGGAGCCTCGGGTTGGAGAATCTGACGCCGCGCTGCGTGCGTGTCGAGACCCTGACCGAACGTTTCGACTATGTGGTTTCGCGGGCCGTAACGGCGATGCCGGAGTTTGTCGGCTGGATCTGGTCGAAGATCGAGCGGGGCGAGCGGGGGACGCTGCCCAACGGCATTCTCTACCTGAAGGGGGGTGATCTGGCCGAGGAGCTGGCCCGCACGGGCAAGCGGTGGACGATCTACGAGATCTCGGACTTCTTCGACGACCCCTTCTTCGAGACCAAAAAGGTGGTCTATACGCCGCGCTGATGCGCCGTGCCGGCACTCCGCCACACGGAGCAGCCGTTCAACGCTTTCATTTCGCTTTTTGTCCGCCGGACAGTCGATCCGTTGTCCGGTTTGGCTGCCGGTCGAGAATGGTTCGGAGATTTCTCAGAAGGGCTTCGGCCGAGGAGGCGCCGGTGATGCGTCCGAGCAGCTCGCCCTGCGGCGAGAAGATCAGCAGGAGGGGGATCGATCCGCTGCCGTAGCGGTCCATCAGTTTGCGGCCCGTCGCCCGGTCGACGTTGTAGCGGGCGGCAACGAAACGGTCGTTGATGAACTCCCCGACCTCGCGGTTCGAAAATACCTTGCGTTCCATCATCCGGCAGGGCTGACACCAGTCGGCATAGAGGTCGATCAGGACGGGTTTCCCCGTCTGGAGCGCTTTTTGGTGGAGGGAGTCGGTTGATCCGGTCTCGAACCGGACCTGGGCGCCCAGTGGTGTTATTCCGATCAGCAGCCACAAAAGCGGCAGCAGCCGCCTTCCCGCGTTTTTCCAAAACGGATCTCTTTTCATGTGAGCAGTTTTTTGTGCCCGAAGCAAAAACCGGGCCCTGCGTTTCTTTTGTCGGCACCTCTTTCTTTGGCGGGTTTCTCCTCCCTCCTGTCGGCCTTTCCTTTGGTGATCTCCTTCTCTCTTTTGTCAACGCTTTTCCTTTGGTGGTCTCCTTCTCTCTTTTGTCAGCGCCTTTCCTTTGGTGGAATTCTTCTCCCTCTTGTCGGCACCCCTCCGTTGGCCGACTCCCCTTCCTCTTTTGCCGGCAATCCTTCACCTCCGATACCTTGTAAATCTTCCCCGCTGTCTGCGCCGGGAGACATTCACTCCCCCCCCCAGCGGGCGAACCTCTTCTTTTCGGGTTCTCGGAACGGGGAAAGCCTTGCCGCCCCTCCTTTTATAATCCGGCTTTCAGCCGCGAGGTGCTCAACAGTCCGCAGGCGGCCTGAATATCCTCGCCGCGGGATGCCCGGATCGTGGTCTGAATGCCGCGGGCGGTGAGGGCGTCGCGGAAGCGGATCATCGCCTCGGCGTCGGGCGAGAAGTAGGGCGAATCGGGGATCTTGTGGAACCGGATCAGATTGATCCGGCACTTGATGCCGTTCAGCAGGCGCGACAGCTCGCGGATGTGGCGCGGGGAGTCGTTCAGCCCGCTCATGACGATGTACTCGAACGAGACGCGGCGCTGGTGGGAGAAGTCGTATTGGCGGAGGATCTCGACGACCTCGGCGATGGGCCAGGCCTTTTCGACGGGCATGATTTCGGCGCGTTCGTCGTGGAAGGGGTTGTGGAGGCTGACGGCCAGATGGACCTTCGTCGTATCGAGGAACCTCCGCAGCTGCGGCACGACGCCTGAGGTCGAGAGGGTGATGCGGGTCGGCGACCAGGCGAAACCCCAGTCGGCGGTGAGGATTTCGAGGGCCCGCAGGACGTTGTCGGCATTGTCGAGGGGTTCGCCCATCCCCATGAAGACGAGATTCGTGAGGCGGTCGCGTTCGGGCAGCGAGACGATCTGGTTCAGGATTTCGGCCGTGGAGAGCGACTGCTGGAGGCCCTGACGCCCGGTGGCGCAGAAGCGGCACCCCATTCGGCATCCGGCCTGTGACGATACGCAGAGCGTGGCGCGTTCGCCGTCAGGAATATAGGCCGACTCGATGAAGAACCCCTGGAGAGTTCGGAAGAGGTACTTTTTGGTTCCGTCCGCCGAGCGGGTTTCGTGTTCGGGGGCGGCGAGAACCTGCGCGAAACGGTCGGCGAGCCGCTGTCGGTTGGCGGCGGAGATATCGGTCATGCACAGGGGATCCTCCGTGTGGCGGACATAGAGCCAGCGGGCGATCTGCCGGGCGGCAAAACGGGGCAGTCCCAGTTCGTTGCAGACGGCGGTGAGTTCCCCGAGATTTTTTCCGTAAAGAGGCTCCTGGGCGGTCATTTTTGCGTGTATCGTTTGATTTCGGGAGCAAAAGTAGGCAAAAAATAAAGATTTTTCCCTTTGAACGTTCATTTTTGGATTTTTATCTCTATATTTGTGTGCTGCATAGCGCGTCCGCCGCACCCCGGGGGCCGAGCGAGAGAGCCGGGCAGAGATCTGACGGGGATCGGACAGAGATCTGGTCAAGGTCTGAAAATGGGCTGGAAAAAGGCCGGAGAGAGGTCTGGCTGAGGCTTGGACAAGGCGGGGATGAAAATCCGGGACGCAGACGATTTGGGGATGAATGAATAATGAGTGTGAGACAGAATCTCCGGTCGGAGCCGTGCGGAAAACTTGAAACGAACGAAGGAACAATTAAAACTTGAAATATGGAAATCAAGAAATCACCCAAAGCAGATCTTAAGAACAAGCGGGGCCTCTTGCTGGAAGTCGGCCTTGTTATTTCGCTCTTGCTCGTGATTGTCGCCTTCTCCTATACTCCGAAGGAGAAGCGCGTCGAGAAGATCGACCTGCAGGTAGCACCCATCGAGGAGCAGATTGTTGAGATCACCCGTCAGGATCAGAAACCCCCCGAGGCTCCCAGAAAGGTGGAGGTGAAGGTGATTGCCGACCTGCTTCAGGTCGTGACCAACGACACCAAGATCACCACCGAAGTTGACTTTACGGAGTTCGACGAGGATGTCGAGGTTGTCCAGACCGTTCCCGTTGAGGAGGAGGTTGTCGAGGATGACCAGCCGTTCCTGATCGCCGAGACGATGCCTTCGTTCCAGGGCGGAGACCTGAATACGTTCCGTAACTGGGTTCAGCAGAACGTCAAGTTCCCGCAGATCGCTCTTGAGAACGGTATCCAGGGCCGCGTGGTTCTGTCGTTCGTGATCGAGAAGGACGGTCGTCTGACCAACATTCAGGTGCTTCAGACCCCCGACCGTTCGCTGTCGGAGGAGGCCATCCGCGTGCTGAGCAAGTCTCCGAAGTGGAGCCCGGGCAAGCAGCGTAACCAGGTGGTACGTGTGAAGTACACGCTGCCGGTAGACTTCCGAGTACAGAACTGATCCGCACATTGTCGGATCTTAGATATAGGGTATCCTGCTTCGTGGAGGATACCCTTTTTGCAGCCTGAGGGGGAGAGTTGTCACGCCGGAATCCGCACCCCGGGAGGCGAGGAGCGAGCCGGGACGGATTCCGGAGACATAGAAACAGCAGATTTTGGAAGAGAACAGACAAACGCTTCAACCGAAGGAGATCCCGGCCGGGGATCTCCGCGAACGGGCCGTGCTGGTTGCCGTGGTGCGCGACGGCCAGGATGCCCGGCAGACCGATGAATACCTCGACGAACTGGAGTTTCTGGCCGAGACGGCCGATATCCGGGCCGTCAAGCGATTCACGCAGCGGCTACCTCAGCCGTCGGCGCGGATCTACGTGGGGCCGGGCAAACTGACCGAAATCGCGGAGTATTGCAAGGAGCAGGAGATCGACGTGGTGATCTTCGACGATGAGCTGAGCCCGTCGCAGACGCGCAACATCGAGAAGGAGCTCCCCTGCCGCCTGCTTGACCGAACGCGGTTGATTCTGGACATATTCCTTTCGCGGGCCCAGACGGCCTATGCGAAGACGCAGGTCCAGCTGGCCAATTACGAATACATGCTGCCGCGGCTATCGGGTCTGTGGACTCACCTTGAGCGGCAGCGAGGCGGTACGGGAACCCGAGGCGGAGCCGGCGAGCGCGAGATCGAGACCGACCGCCGTATCATCCGCAACCGCATTGCCAAACTGAAGGAGGATCTCAAGAAGATCGACCGCCAGATGGCCGTACAGCGATCGAACCGCGGATCGCTGGTCCGTGTGGCGCTGGTGGGCTACACGAACGTCGGCAAGTCGACGCTGATGAACCTCATCTCGAAGAGCGACGTCTTTGCCGAGAACAAGCTCTTCGCGACGCTGGACACGACGGTGCGCAAGGTGGTCTTCGACAACCTGCCGTTCCTGCTGTCGGATACGGTGGGCTTCATCCGCAAGCTGCCGACCGAACTGATCGAGTCGTTCAAGTCGACGCTCGACGAGGTGCGCGAAGCGGACCTGCTGGTCCACGTGGTGGATATTTCGCATCCGCAGTTCGAGGATCAGATTGCGGTGGTGAAGCAGACGCTGCAGGAGATCGGCGCCGGGGACAAACCCGTCTACCTGGTCTTCAACAAGGTGGATGCCTACCGCTGGGTCGAGAAGGAGGAGGACGACCTGACGCCGGCGACGCGGGAGAACCGCTCGCTCGACGAGCTGAAACAGAGCTGGATTGCGCGGGCCAATACGCCGTGCATCTTCCTTTCGGCCCTTGAGAAGATCAATCTGGAGAAGTTTCGCTCGGATCTGTATGGCATGGTGCGTGAGATTCATGCCGGGCGCTATCCGTTCAACAATTTTCTTTATTGAGAACCAATACACCGAATTTATGACACTTCACGTACTTTCGCAGGAGAACACCGTTCTGAACAAATTCATCGCCGAGATCCGCGACAAACGGATCCAGAAGGATTCGATGCGATTCCGCCGCAACATGGAGCGGATCGGCGAGATCACGGCCTACGAGATCTCGAAGACGCTGAACTACCGTCCGCAGGTGGTCGAGACGCCGCTGGGCGAGGCGACCGTTCAGATGATCGACGACCAGGTGGTGATCGCCACGATCCTGCGGGCGGGTCTCCCCTTCCACCAGGGCTTCCTGAACTACTTCGACGATGCCCAGAATGCCTTTGTCTCGGCCTACCGCAAGAGCACGAAGGACGGCAAGTTCACGGTGAAGGTCGAATACATTTCGTGCGGCAGCCTCGAGGGGAAGACGCTGCTGCTGGTCGATCCGATGCTGGCGACGGGGTCGTCGCTGGTGCTGACCTACAATGCGCTGTGCGAGCGGGGCGGCGTACCGGCCTGCACCCACGTTGCGGCGGTGATTGCCAGCGAGCAGGGGGTCGACTACGCGATGAAGAACATGCCTCACCAGAATACGACGATCTGGACGGCGGTGGTCGACGAGGAGCTGACCTCGCGGTCGTACATCGTGCCCGGCATCGGCGATGCGGGTGATCTGGCCTACGGCGAAAAGATCTGACGGCGATGCGGCGCAAGATCGGGTTTGTCCTTGCGACGTTTGTCGCCACGGTGGTGATGATGGCCGTGCAGAAGCCGGTTTTCATGGCGTGGTACGCCGTGGAGTCGGCGGGAGCCGGCGTGGGCGGATGGTTGGCGGTATTGTGGCACGGGTTGTCGCTCGATCTGACCGTGGCGGGGTATGTCACGGCGCTGCCGCTGCTTGTGATTCTTGTTTCGCTGTGGGTGCGCCTTCCCGAGCGGTTGTGGCGCGGGATTCTGACGGGCTATTTCGTGCTGGTGGCCGTGCTGACGGCGGTGATCTTTGCCGTCGACGTGGCCCTGTATGAACACTGGGGCTTCCGCCTCGACTCGACGATCCTGATCTACCTGGCCGACCCGAAGGAGGCGATGGCGAGTGTGGATTTCTGGCTCGGGGTGCGTCAGACGCTGCTGGCCGCGGTCTATGCCGGACTGATGATCTGGCTCTACCGGCGGGTGGTGCGGCTCTTCGACGGTGAACCCGTGGGGTGGCGTGCAGCCGCGGCCGGGAGCCTGGCCATGGTACTGTTGGCGGGGCTCGATTTCCTGGCGATCCGCGGCGGACTGGGGGCCTCGACGGCCAACGTCTCGAAGGTCTACTTCAGTTCGACGATGTTCCTGAACCACGCGGCGATCAACCCGGTCTTTTCGTTCCTCTCGAGCCTGGGCGACCACAATGTGGATTATGCATCGGAGTATCCCTATTTCGAAGAATCGGAGCGTGCGTCGCGTTTCGAGGCGCTGCGCGGTAACGGCCCGGCAGCGGCCCCAACGGCCGAACGGGTGCTGACGACCGACCGCCCGAATGTGGTGCTGGTGATCCTGGAGAGCTTCGCCCGCACGGTGATGGATGAGACGGTCGACGGCGAGGCGGTAATGCCCAACATGCAGCGCTGGAAACGGGAGGGCATCTGGTTCGAGAACTTCTTTGCCAACTCCTACCGCACGGACCGGGGCGAGGTGGCGATCATGAGCGGTTTCCCGGCGCAGACCCGGATGTCGATCATGAAGCTCCCGACGAAGAGCCACAATCTTCCGTCGGTGGCGCGGTCGCTGGCCGCGGCGGGCTACGCGACGAGCTTCTCCTACGGCGGCGACCTGAACTTCACGAACCAGTCGTCGTACATGTACGCCACGGGGTGGCAGGAGCTCGTCTGGCAGAAGGATCTGCACTTCGACGCGCAGCCCTCGGACTGGGGTTATGACGATGCGCTGATGTGCGACTGGTTTGCCGACCGGGTGATCTCGCTCGATGCGGCGGGAGGTCCCTTCCTGGCGGGGCTGCTGACGCTGAGCAGCCACAAGCCCTTCGACGTTCCCTACGCGAAATTCGAGGATCCGGTGCTGAACGCCATGGCCTTTTCGGACGAGTGTGTGGGCCGGATGCTCGACCGGCTGAAGGCCTCGCCGGCGTGGAAGAACCTGCTGGTGGTGCTGGTTGCCGACCACGGCTACCCCTACCCGCGGACGCTGACCTACAACGAGCCGCTGCGCCACCGGATCCCGATGATCTGGACGGGCGGAGCCGTAGCTTCGCCGCGCGTGGTGACGACCTACGCCTCGCAGATCGACCTGGCGGCGACACTGCTCGGACAGCTGGGCCTTCCGCACTCGGATTTCGACTACAGCAAGGATATCTTCGCCCCGGCACCGCCGCGCAAGTTTGCCTACTACACCTTCAACGACGGCTTCGGAGTGGTCGATTCGCTCGGGGCCGCAGTGTGGGACGAGACGGGCCGGCAGGTGGTCATGGCGACGAATCCCGACCTGCTCGACGTCGGGCGGACGATGCTCCAGACGACCTATACGGATATCGGCCGGCGCTGAAAATCCCCTGTTTTAGGTATTGCGGCACGGGGGTTGCGCTCGTATATTTGCGGCTGAAAAAATACCTGAATCTATGTATAAATCCGGAGGATACGGCGGCGATGACCGCATGTGCGACCTGGTAGGTGACCGCTATGCGGTGCTGCAGGTGATGAGCCGCTTCGGCATTGCGCTGGGGTTCGGCGACAAGACGATCGCCGAGGTCTGCGCCGACAACGAGGTCGATACGGCGACCTTCCTGGCGGTGGTGAACCTGCTGATGAATTTCGGCAACGGCGAGGAGCTCTCGCGCGAGGTTTCGGTGCGGTCGCTGACCGACTATCTGCACAATTCGCACGGCTATTTTCTGGAGTTCCGGCTGCCGGCCATCCGCCGGAAGCTGATCGAGGCGGTGGATTGCTCGCAGAGCGACGTTTCGTTTGCCATCATGCGCTTTTTTGACGAGTATGTAGCCGAGGTCCAGCGCCACATGAACTACGAGGAGAAGACCGTTTTTCCCTATGTGGAGTCGCTGCTCTCGGGGGAGAAGAATACCTCCTATTCGATGGAGATCTTCCGTCGGCAGCACGACCAGGTGGATGCCAAGCTGCGCGAGCTGAAGAATATCATCATCAAGTACTACCCTTCGGGGAGTACGAACGAACTGAACGGCGTGCTGTTCGACATCTTCACCTGCGAGCAGGAGCTGGCGTCGCACAACGCCGTCGAGGACGAGATCTTTGCCCCGGCTGTGGAGCGGCTGGCGGCGCAGGGGCCCCGGGGCGAGAAACCCGAACCGCTGAGCGCCCGCGAGAAGGAGATCATCGTCTGCGTGGTGAAGGGGATGACCAACAAACAGATCGCCGAGGCGCTCTGCATCTCGGCCCATACGGTCATCACCCACCGCCGGAACATCGCGGCGAAGCTGCAGATCCACTCGGCGGCCGGACTGACGATCTACGCCATCGTAAACAAGCTGGTCGAGCTCTCCGAGATCAAGAAGACGCTGCCCGACCCCTGAATCGGAAAAACCTGAACTTAAACACATACAACCATGACAGCACACGCTTCTGAACCGCATCCCCATCACCACCAGCATACCCATGCCATCACGTCGTTGAACCGGGCCTTTCTGTGGGGCATTTCGCTCAATGCGGGTTTTGTCGCGGTGGAATTTGTCGTCGGCCTGTTCTACGGGTCGATGGGGCTCCTGTCGGATGCCGGACACAACCTTTCGGATGTGGCGAGCCTGCTGCTGGCGATGCTCGCCTTCCGGCTGGCGCAGGCACACGCCACGCCGCGCTATACCTACGGGTACAAGAAGAGCACGGTGCTTATTTCGCTGCTGAACTCGGTGATTCTGCTCATCGCCGTGGGGGTTATCATCGCCGAGAGTATCGGCCGGATGCTCCATCCGACGCCCGTCGTGGGCGGGGCGGTGGCTTGGACGGCGGGGATCGGCGTCGTGGTCAACGGCTTTACGGCCTGGCTCTTCATGAAGGATCGCCGACGCGATCTGAACGTACGCGGCGCCTATCTCCACATGGCGGCCGATGCCCTGGTTTCGGTGGGTGTACTGCTTTCGGGGGTGGTGATTTCGTGGACGGGCTGGACGCTGATCGATCCGATTGTCGGACTGGTCGTGGCCGGGGTGATCGTCGTGTCGGTCTGGTCGCTGACGCGTGACAGCCTGCGCCTGTCGCTCGACGGGGTTCCCGCGGGGCTCGATGTTGCGGAGCTTGGCCGGCAGATCTCCTCCGTCGAGGGGGTGCAAGCGGTGCATCACATTCATGTCTGGGCCCTCAGTACGACGGAGAATGCTCTGACGGCCCACGTTGTGGTGACGGACCTGGCGTCGCAGGAGCGCATCAAACACGAGCTCAAGGCACTGCTGCACGAGGCGGGGATTTCGCATGCCACGCTCGAGTTCGAGACTCCGGCCGAGCGGTGTGCCGATCTGAGCGACTGACCGGGCTGTATAGCGGACGGCCCTTCCCGACCGGCCCTTCTCGTTTGTCCTTTCCCGACTGTCCTTTCCCGACCGCATTGTCCTGTCTTCACCCCTGACGGATCCCGGATTGGGCCCGATTATGCCCCTGCCTCCTCCGACGGCATCGTCCCTTTTCCTCCTCTGACGGATCGCTGTCTGTTCCTTTCGGGCGTAAAAATTGAAATCGCGATCCGAACAGTTGGGGTCGCGATTGTTTTTGCGGGGAAAGGGTACGATCTTTGCGCTCGGAACAGATGAATTCGAATCGTGTGAGTGACGCAACTTTTTCAGGCCGGTCCGGTGACGGATCGGCCCTTTTTTGCCGCCTTTCCGATCCTCTTCAGTATCTACCCTTTCCGGGACGTTCACGCGGCCTGACGGCCCGCAAAAGGCCCTCCTGGAGTGTTGCCGGCATCTTCGCGCTGCGGGATTTCCCGTTCAGCCTCCCGTTCAGCCACCCGTTTTGCCTCCTCTTTGGCGCATTCCCGGATCGCAGCCCTCTTTTCTCGCTTTACGGAACGGGATCATACCCGCTGCCACCCCAGGGATGACAACGCGCAAGCCGCCGGATTGTCAGCCAGAGACCCTTCAGGGGGCCGTACTTGCGCAGCGCCTCGAGGGCGTACTGCGAACAGGTGGGGGTGAACCGGCACGATGGAGGTGTCAGGGGCGAGATGCAGAGCTGGTAGAAGCGGACCAATAGGATGAGCGGCAGTGCGCAGATCCGCTTAAAGATGCTCGGCAACCGATTCCAGAATCCGTCGGACGGCATGGGAGATGGTTTTTGCGGAGAGGACCTCTTTCGAGGAGTAGATGAGGGCCAGATCGAGGTTCAGCGGGGCTTCGCCGTCGGTCAGGATCTGCTTCTGGAGTCGATAAGCCTCCTTGGTCCGTCGGCGGACGAGATTGCGCTTGTTGGCCCTTTTGTGGAACTTTTTGGGGACGGAGAAGAGTACTTCGACCGAGCGCCGGGTGTCGGGTTCTGCGAACCAGACATACCGGAACGGGAAGATGAATCCGCTCTGCCCCGACTCAAAAAGTCGGCGCACCGCCCCCAGCGAGCGAAGTCTTTCGTTGCGGGATAGCGAGTGCGCGGACATGTTGTTTGTTTTTTTCAGGGGTACGGCCACTATTTGCGGCTTTCGGCGGCGGGAGTACGGCGGACACGGCTCTTTTTGGCGAGCTTGTGCTGCTGCGTGCGGATGAACTCCTCCTTCCGGGCGTCGGTGACGAGCTCGACGGGGGAGATCTCCTCGCCCTTTTCGACCTTCTGCAGGAAGAGGTCGATGGCCTTGACCATCGAGGGGGCCTCCGGAGTCGGGGCGTTTGCCAGGACGGTCAGACCGGCTTCGAGAGCTGCCTTGAGGGTTCCCTCGCCGAAGACGGCGACGGCCGGGAGACCTTCGTTTCCGAACTTTTCGACCAGTGCCTTCACATCCGACGGGGAGTAGAGAGCCAGCAGGTCATACTCCTCCATCTTCAGGGCCTCGAGATCGCTGGCTACCGTACGGGCCAGGATTACGGGGTCGACCGCCAGTTTGAGTTTGGCGAGTGTTTCGGGGAGTTCGGGTTTGTGGGGTTCGCTCAGGGCGAGGAGGAACTTCTCCTCCTTGTGTTTGATGATGAGCTCGACGAGCGAGGTGAACGAACCGTCGGCGAACGAGATTTTGCGTTTGCGGTAGACGATGTACTTCTGCAGGTAGAGGGCCACGGCCTCGGTCTGGCAGATGTACTTCATGGTTTCCGGCACGGTGATACGGGCCTCTTCGCAGATGTGGAAGAAGCTGTCGACCGTCGTCCGCGAGGTGAATATGACTGCGGTGTGCGTGAGTATCTCGACCCTTTGGGCACGGAACTCCTTCAGGGAGACGCCTTCTACCCGGATGAATGGCTTGTAGGCCACCTCTACCTGGTATTTCTGGGACAATTCGTAGAACGGGGACTTTTCGATTACTGCGGGCCTCGGCTGCGAAACCAGTACACTCTTTACTTTCAAAGTTGCGGATGTTTAGGTTTTTGTCTTTGTAATATCATCTTGCCGCAAGGAGCCATAATAGGCTGATTGGGAAGACTTCCACGGTGCAAAGGTACAAAATCCAGAGCAAAATCGAAATTTTTTTAGAAATAAAGAGATTCAGCGATTCCCGAAGGTACAGGACGGCCGTTATGATCAGTTCGACGGCTCCGACGATGAACCATGCGCCGCCGGTTCCGCGGGGGCAGAGGGCGAAGAGGAGCAGCGTGGGAGAGGTGATGATGACCCCGAGGGCGAAGTAGGTTCTTCGCAGCAGGGAGAGTTGGGCGATGAATGGCTGCGAGAGGGTGACGGCCGCGATGATGCGGATGATCACGGCCTGGAAGATCACCACGCCGCACCAGGCCAGCGTGGCGAGCAGGCTCAGTGCGAGTACGGCTCCGTGAGAGAGGGCCCGGCCGAGTTCGGCGGAGAGGAGCGTGTCGCCGTACTTGACGACGATGACCCCCATGAAGAGCATGCCGATGGCCGTTGTGACGTTCAGGAACCGGGAGAATCCGCTGCTGCCGGGCTCTTCGGCGATGCGTTTGCTGGATGCCGTATCGCGGAAGATGCGGCTCAGGAGTGTCTTGACATCGCCCAGATTGCGGTATAGGAGCGTGGCGTAGGTGGCGGCCAGCAGCAGGACGAACCCCTGGAAGACGGCGTTGTCGGTGAGCGATTCGCCGACGGGGCGTTCGATTCCGGCGGGCTGTACCGTGCAGGACTCGCTGCCGAAGAGGGCCGTTGCGGTGGTATCGCGCCAGGGGCCTTTCTGGATGGAATCGGCCTCGTGCGGCCACTCCCCGATCCGGGCGTAGACCAGCGAATCACCCTGCATGAAGCAGACCGAATCGCCCCGCAGGCGGAGCGTATCGCCCTGCATCCGTGCGGCGGAGTCGGCTCCGGCAGCGAGCGAATCACTCCGTATGGCTCCGAGCGTATCGGTCCGGTTCCGTTGCGGGACCCGATGTTGGCCCGCAGCGGTTGTTGCCGGGCTGCCGTGCAGCGTATCGGTCCGGTTCCGTTGCGGGACCCGATGTTGGCCCGCAGCGGTTGTTGCCGGGCTGCCGTGCAGCGTATCGGCCCCGGCGGAGGTCTGAGCCGGGACGCTGTATGGATGCGTTGCGATCATGCCGCGAAGGTGCGTTTGAGGGTGATCCGGATGGTCGTACCCTTGCCGATCTCCGACTCGATGACGGCGATCTTACCCTGGTGATACTCCTCGACGATGCGTCGCGAGAGGGAGAGGCCGAGTCCCCATCCGCGGGTCTTTGTGGTGAATCCCGGCTCAAAGATCCGCTTCCAGTTGCTTTTGGGGATCCCCTTTCCGGTATCCTTGACGTCGATCATCACGTGTTTGTCGTCCGACGAGATCTTGACCTCGATGGCGCCGTGGCCCTGCAGGGCGTCGAGCGAGTTTTTCATGAGGTTTTCGACCACCCATTCGAACAGGGCGGCATTGATGTTGGCCTGCACCGGGGCGATGGCCAGACCGTTGTAGTCGAGCGTGACGTTCCGCGGGATGCGTTTGCGAAAGTACATGACCGACTCGCCGACCACCTCGTTGATGTTTTCGGGGGTGAGCGGGGTTTCTGAACCGATTTTCGAGAACCGGTCGGTGATCTTCAGCAGGTGGGCCAGATCCTTGTTCATCTCCTCGACGGCCGTCTGGTCGATATCCTGCGAACGGAGATACTCGATCCACCCGAGCAGCGACGAGGTCGGGGTTCCCAGCTGATGGGCGGTCTCCTTGGCCAGACCGATCCAGACGCGGTTCTGCTCGTCGTGTTTCGACGAACGGAAGGCGATGAATCCCAGGGCGATGAATGCCGTGATGACGAGGATCTGGATGTAGGGGAAGTAGTAGAGCGACTTGAGCAGGGCCGACTTTCCGTAGAAGATCAGCAGGTAGTGCTCCGACGAGAACCGGAAGCGCACGGGAATGGGCTGATTTTCGGAGATGAACTTGTCGAGCTGTTTGCGGAGCCGGTCGGGGTGGTCGATGATCTTTTCGGGGACGAGGTGCGAGTTGACCACCTCGAGGTTTTCGTTGGTGATGATGAACGGGATGTTGTTTCCGTTGGACATGATGTCGGCGACCAGCGGATCCTGAATCGTCCCGAGCACATCGCGGCTGACGCGTTCCATGGCGTGGGCCCAGAGGGCGACGTCGTGCTGCTCCTTTCCCTTGAGTTTTCGGGCCATGTCGTTGGTGTAGAGCAGCGACAGGGTTCCGAGCAGGACGCCGACGATGATGACGACGACCCGGTTCCGGAACGAGAATTTCTGCGCATGGAATTTCATGACCTTTACGGTTTTTGCGGGTGTTTATTTCCGGGCGGTATCCTGCTCCGAGGTGATGCGCGTATACTCTGCGGCATCGTTCAGCACCTCGATGGCCCGCTGCACGCCGGAGTCGCCGGGCAGCGAGTGTTCGATGACGCCGGCCTGATAGCCGTGGCGCATCACGATGTCGTTGTTGATCGTCTCCACGACCTGTTCGCGATAGGTCTCCAGATTGGTCTGCGTATCATCCTTCAGCTCGGCCTCGAGTTTTTCGAACCGCTCCTTCAGGTCGGCGAAACGATCCTCCTCGGCGGCCTTTTTCAGGGCCTTGAGGGCCTGTCGCGTATCCGACTCGTAGGGGACCTTCTTGTCCTTCATGAAGGCGGCGAAGTCCGCGTAGTCGTCGTCCGTGATCGAGAAGGTGCGAATGTCGATCTGCTGTCCGGGGTGACGGCGGGTGTACTCGTCGCCGAAATCCTCGATGAATCCCAGGGCGTAGAGCGTCATGGCGAAACGCGAGATGTATTCCGGATCGATGCGGATGTCGGGCATAATTCCGCCGCCGTCATAGACCTTTCTTCCGGCGCGGGTCTTGAACTCCGAGATGAGCGAGTCGGGCACCGTTCGGACGGCCCCCTCCTGCGAGCGGGAGTAGTCGATGGCCTGGATGCAGCGTCCCGAGGGGATGTAGTATTTGGCCGTGGTGAGTTTGAGCATGGTGTTGTACCCCAGCGGGCGGGTCGACTGCACGAGGCCCTTTCCAAAGCTGCGCTGGCCGATGAGCACGGCGCGGTCGAGGTCCTGCAGGGATCCGGCGACGATTTCGGCGGCCGAAGCCGTCCCGCTGTTCACCAGCACGACGAGCGGCAGGTCGGGCAGTACGGGTTCCGACTGCGTACGGTAGACCTGTTTCGAATCTTCGGTGCGGCCCTTGGTGCTGACCACCTCGGTGCCTTTCGGGACGAACAGGCCGACGATCTTGACCGCCTCCTGCATGATTCCGCCGCCGTTCGAGCGGTAGTCGAGCACGAGCCCCTTCAGCTCGCCCTCGCTGCGGAGCCGTTCGATGGCGGCGCGCATCTCCTCGTAACACCCTTCGGTGAAGTCGTTGTGGCGGATGTAACCGATCCCGTCGGCCACCCATCCGGCATAGGGGACCCCGGGGATGGCGATACGTTCGCGGCGGATGGCTTCGGTCTGCTGCGAGCCGTCGAGGTGTTCGACCGTGACGCGGACCTTGCTGCCGGGCTGCCCCTTCAGCCGCGAGGAGACCTCCTCGGTGGTGAAGCCGCGGGCATCCTTTCCGTCGATGGCGAGGATCTTGTCGCCGATTCGCAGCCCGGCGCGGTCGGCCGGCGAGCCCTGATAGGGCTGTGCGATGCGGACGTAATCCTCCTTCTGGCGGATCAGGGCGCCGATTCCGCCGTACTTGCCGGTGGTCAGCAGCTCGAAATCCTGCATGTTTTTCTCGGGGATGTACTCCGTGTAGGGGTCCAGATCGCTCACCATGCCGGCGGCGGCCCCCTCCATGAGTTTGTCGGGATCGACCTTGTCGACATAGTTGAGCGAGAGTTCGCGCATCATGTTGACGGTGATCTCCATGTTGCGGCCGAGCCCGAAGTCGTTTCGGGCGGCGAAGATCGTCAGGACGACTACGGCCACGGCCGCAGCGGTCACGATCAGCGGGCGGTATTTTCTGTTATTCATCGCGCTTGCACATCTCCAGATACGAATCGAGGCGATACTGCACGCGGGCGACGCTGCGGCGAATCCCCTCGATGCGGATCCATTGTCCGTATTGTGAAACTTTCAGTTCGTCTTCTCCGAGCAGGAGGAGTTTTTTGCTCCAGTTGTCGGCCCGGAAGGTCATCACGCCCTCCTCATCGCTGCGGAGCGAGTATCCCTCCGACTGGAAGGCATTGAGGATCTGCTGGCGGTTTTCGTCGATGTCGCCCTCGACCTGCCGCACGATGAACCCGAATTTGGGATAGAGGGCCGCCAGGACGACGATCACCACCGGCAGCAGCATGCCGCGTGTGGTGTGGAACATCACGTAGAAGGTCTCTCCGACGGTGAGACGGGCGGTCCCGGCCAACTGGTTCAGGTACATGATCACCGCACATAGAACGCACAGTGCGCAGAAATATTTTAACGAACGGATGAAGTATTTCATGGTTTTCGGTATTGGTTGTTTTCGTGTATTATGCCTCTTTCTGCGGGCGGGTCTTCTCGGCGACGGCTTCGGCGACGACCTGCATGAGCCACTTGGGGGTGGACGTCGCGCCGCAGATTCCGACGCTTCCGGCGCCGTCGAACCATTCGGCGTCGATCTCCGCGGCCTCCTCGACGACATGGGTTCTGGGGTTTGCCCGGCGGCACACCTCCGAGAGGACCTTTCCGTTCGAGGACTTGCGGCCGCAGACGAAGATCACGACATCGAACCGTGCGGCGAACTCCGTGAGATACTGCTCGCGGTTGGCCACCTGGCGGCAGATCGTGTCGTCGATGCGCACCCGGTCGGGATCCGCTGCCCGTCGCTTCATCTCGGCACCGAGCTCCTCGAAGAGGGCGATGCTCTGGGTGGTCTGTGAGAGGAAGTGGATCGGCCGCGAGAAGTCGATCAGCTGCAGATCCTCGGCCCGTTCGATGACGATGGTCGGGGCGTCGACCTGCCCCGTGAGCCCCACGACCTCGGCATGTCCGCGTTTTCCGAGGATGACGACCTGTCCGCCGACGGGGCGCATCTCCTCGTGGGCCTTCATGACGCGGCGCTGGAGCCGGGCGACGACCGGACAGGTGGCATCGATGACGCGAATCCCCAACTTCCGTGCCTCGGCATAGGTGGTCGGGGGTTCTCCGTGGGCGCGGATGAGGAGCCGGCTGCCGGCGATTTCAGGCATCTCGGCGTGGGTGACGGTCCGCAGTCCGAGCTCTTCGAGGCGCTGCACCTCGATGCGGTTGTGGACGATGTCGCCGAGCGAGTAGACCGTGCCGCCTTCGGCGAGGGCCTCTTCGGCCTGGGTGATGGCGCGGACCACGCCGAAGCAGAATCCCGATTTTTCGTCGATTTCGATGCGCATGGCTATTTTCCGTATTTGGGCTGCTGACCGGTGACGCGGGTGAAGAGTTCGAGGAACCACTTCATCTGTTCGTCGACGGTCATGTGGCTGTTGTCCAGAACGACGGCATCTTCGGCCTGCCGCAGCGGCGAGACGGCGCGGCTCATGTCGGCCTTGTCTCGTTCGCGGACGTTGCGTTCGATCTCCTCAAGCGAGACCTCCATGCCCTTTTCGCGGAGCTCCCTGTATCGGCGCTGGGCCCGCACCTCAGGGTCGGCCGTCATGAAGAGCTTCAGTTCGGCATCGGGGAAGACGACCGTGCCGATGTCGCGGCCGTCCATCACCACGCCGCGCTGACGCCCCATCTCCTGCTGCATGGCCACCAGCTTGTGGCGCACCTGGGGGATGGCGCTGACCTGGCTCACGCAGTTCGAGACCTCGATCGTGCGGATCTTGCCCTCGGCCAGATCGCCGTTGACATAGATGTCGCTGGCGCCGCGTTCGGGGTTGAATCGGAAGGTGATCGAGATATCGTCCAGGAGTCGTACGACGGCCTCTTCGTCGACCATGCCCGAACGGATGGCGCCGTGTTCGAGGGCGTAGAGGGTTACGGCGCGGTACATGGCGCCGGTGTCGATGAAGATGTAGCCCAGCCGAGCGGCGATGGCCTTGGCGAAGGTGCTTTTGCCGCAGGAGGAGAATCCGTCGACGGCGATTATGATCTTTTTGTTGGTGTTAGTGTCCGACATTGGGGAAGATGTCAAAAAAGGTGGATAATATGGTATAGATGCCCAGCACGCCGATGATGATGCCGGCCACATGGTTGATGGTGAGCATGTGGCGCGGTCGGAAACGGCGGCGGAAGAGGTTGATGACGCAGGCCAGCAGGGTCCACCAGGCGGAGGCTCCGCAGAAGAATCCGGCGATGACGAACAGGGCGCGGAAGAATCCGCCGACGGTATGGTCGGTCATTTCGCCGCTTGAGATTTTGAAGACGGCGAAGAAGGCGAGGATGTAGGGGACCACCATGATGAAATTGGCGATCGTCAGTCCGAAGATGGAGACGAAATCCTGCCAGAGGGAGGTTTTTCCGGCGCGGTTGCGGCGGATTTGCGGGACGGGGTTCTGGGCGAAGATGAAGACGCCGACGATGACGACGAAGATTCCGCCGATGACCCTCAGGAGGGTGTTGTACTGCTCGATCTGGGTTTGGAGCATCGAGTAGAAGAAGAGGGCGGCCATGGCCATGAAGGTGTCGGCACAGGCTACGCCGATGCCCGAGACGATTCCGGAGCGTCTGCTTTTGGAGAGGGTCCGCTGGATGCACAATACGGCTACGGGGCCGACGGTAATGGAAGCTGCGACACCCACGCAGATCCCGCGGAACAGGGTTTCAACGATCTCGAATGCCATATTTCCGGATACAGGGGTTTAGACGACAAAGATACGAAAAAGCGCAATATCCGCGGCAAGAAAAACGAAAAAAGGGAATTTCGGGTTGGTCGTCGGGTCGGAACTGTTGATAAAAAATCGAAAACTTTGGCTTTGGGATTGCATATCGAGGGGATAAAGCCGTTATTTTTGCAAAAACCAAATCTTCCGAAGGATATGGCAGAGATGAAACAATTCGGTATTGACCTCGATCTGGACGATGAGGTGGCCCAGGGCAACTATTCGAACCTGGCGATCATTTCGCACTCCACCTCGGAATTCATCATTGATTTTGCGACGGTGCTTCCCGGCGTGCAGAAGGCGCGCGTCAAGAGTCGCATCATCCTCACGCCGGAACATGCCAAGCGGCTGCTTCGTTCGTTGCAGGACAACATCGTGCGTTACGAGAGCAACGTGGGCAAGATTGAAATTCCGACTCCGAATCCGATACCCGATACGGGGCCCAAGATGGGAGAGGCCTGACGAAAACGTCCGGAACCTGAACAGGTTCCGGACGTCTCTTTTTTCCGGGGGGCGGGATCTTCGTGCTGCCGGGTCGGGAGCGGGTCAGAGGCAGCCCGGGGCGGATTGTGCCCGGGTCGGGGCGGATTGGGCGCGGGTTAGAGGGCCTCGGCCACGACGTAGGTGCTGCCGCCGATGAAGATCATGTCGTCGGGCGCGGCCAGTTCGCGGGCCCGCCGTACGGCATCGGCCACCTGCTCGACGGTTTCGCCCTGCAGGCCGTAGATGGCGGCCTTGGCGGTCAGGTCGGCAGCCGGCAGAGCCCGTTCCGAACGGGCCTGGGTGAAGATATAGTGGGCTTCGCGCGGGAGCAGCGGCAGAATGTGGGCCAGATCCTTGTCGCGGACGAATCCCATGACGCAGTAGAGCTCCTTGTGGGGCGTCGCCTTGAGCTGTTCGGCCACCCAGGCGATTCCGTGGGCGTTGTGTCCCGTGTCGCAGATCGTCAGCGGGGCGTCGCCGATCTTCTGCCAGCGGCCCATCAGCGAGGTGTTGGCTGCGGCGTTGCGCATGCCCTCGAGATAGGCGCGGCGCGAGATGGTCAGCGGGGTCTCCTCGTGGAGGAAGTCGACGGCGGCCGAGGCGGTGACGATGTTGCGGCACTGGTAGTCGCCCTGCAGGTCGAGTTCGGCATCGAACTCCTGGTTGTCGCGGTTTCGGCGCAGGCGGAAGCACTGCCGGTCGCCTTCGCGGTGGTGCTCCTCGCAGGAGAACTCCTGTTCGGCATAGATGACGCGCGACTTGTTGGCGGCGGCCACCTGTTCGAAGACCTCGTTGTAGCGCGGGTCGGCTTCGCCGATGATGACCGGGATGCTCTTCTTGATGATGCCGGCCTTTTCGCGGGCGATCTTCTGGAGCGTATCGCCGAGCAGGGCGGTGTGTTCGAGTCCGATGTTGGTGATGACGCTCAGGATCGGGACGATGATGTTCGTGGCATCGAGGCGGCCGCCGAGGCCGGTTTCGATGACGGCGACCTCGACATCGCTCTGGGCGAAGTAGTCGAAGGCCATGGCGGCGGTCATTTCGAAGAACGAGAGTTCGAGTTCGACCATCTTGTCGTGGTGCTTGTCGACGAAGTTGACGACCTTCTGTTTGGGGATCATCTCGCCGTCGACACGGATCCGTTCGCGGAAGTCGACCAGATGGGGTGAGGTGAAGAGTCCGGTTCGGTATCCGGCCTGCTGCAGGACGGAGGCGATGATGTGAGCCACGGAGCCTTTGCCGTTGGTTCCGGCGACATGGATCGTGAAGAAGTTCCGCTGGGGGTTTCCGATGTGCCGGCAGAATGCGGAGATTCGCTCCAATCCCGGCTTGTAACCCGTTGCGCCCTGGGTTTCGAAGGCGGGCAACGATTGGAAGAGGAATTCGAGAGTCTGGTTATAGTTCATGACAGCAAAAGGTTTTTATTTCACAAGATAGTTTCGCCGTTTGATCCGGTAGGCCACGAAGTAGAGTACCGAGAGCAGCAGGACGTATTCCGCGATGCGCGCCACGTAGTCGCCGTAGCGCGTATAGAAGGTCATCTGGGAGTTGAGGGGCACCTCGGCCGAGAGGACGCCGCGTTCTTCCCAGCCCATCGTCTGGCCCACGTCGCCCAGCGGGGAGATGAATCCCGACTGACCGGTGTTTGCCGACCGGGCGATGGCGCGGCGGTGTTCGATGGCGCGCAGGCGCGAGATCGAGAAGAGGTGGCGGTACCCGGGGGTATCGCCCCACCAGCCGTCGTTCGAGACGATGGCCATGAACTGGGCGCCGCGGCGGACGAAGTCGCCGTAGAAGTCGCCGTAGAGCCCCTCGTAACAGATGGCGGGGCCGACGCTCACGCCGTCGTGATCGAAGGCGGTGCCGTGCTGACCCTTGCCGATCTGGCCGACGACGCCGCCCAGGTCGATGACCAGGAAGCGCAGCACGTCGAAGACCCACGTCGGGGTGTTTTCGACGCCGATGACGAGCCGACCCTTGTGGTGCAGCTGCATGCGGCCGGTCGAATCGAGCCCCACGGCCGAGTTGAAGACGTCGTAATAGCCGTTTCCGAACCGGTCGCGTCGGGCCGTTTCGGTCTGAGCTCCGGCGGCGTAGTGGCGCAGGGTGTTGGCTCCGGTGACGAGCAGGGCTCCGGGATGGTTCCGACAGAGCGAATCGCGCAGCTGCTGCCAGAAGAGGCCGGCCTCATCGCCTGCTCCCCAGGGGTAGTCGCTCAGGAGGGGTTCGTTGTAGTATCCCGGGACGGCGGTTTCGGGGAGCAGGATGAATTGAGCGTCGCCGGGGACTTCGCCCAGCAGCTGGAGGATATTCTGCTCCTGCCATTCGCTGTCGCCGTGGAACTTGTCGTAGCAGTCGACATTGGGCTGGATGATGCTGACGCGGACCGCCCCTTCGCCGGGCTGTTTCCAGCAGCCGCGGACGACCGCCGAGAGGATCATCGGCAGGGCGATGGCCGCCACGACGCTCCCCCACTTGCGGAGGTTTCGGCGGGCCTTCCAGGCCTCGAAGAGGAGGATGTTGACCACCAGCACCCAGAGCGAGCCGCCGAATACGCCGGTGTATTCATACCACTGCACGGCCCAGACTTCGTGCGAGAAGCCGTTTCCGAGGATGAGCCACGGCCAGGAGAAGTCGCCGACGGTGTACCAGTACTCGGTGGTGATCCATGCGGCGACGAGCGTGACGTATGCCAGTGCCTTGTGGGCCCGCTTCGAGACGGTATGGAAGAGCATGAATGCAATCAGGTTGAGGGTGGTCGAGGCGAGCGTGGCGGCCACGGGCCCGACGGGCGTGGCGTACCAGATCCACCAGACGGTCAGCGCGTTCCACAGGACGAACGCCAGGGTTGCCCACCCGAACATGCGCCACCAGTCGCGGCGCGAGGGGCCGTATGAGTCGCTGATCCACAGCAGGGGTACGAAACCCGCAAAGAGCGTCATGCCCGAGAGTCCGAGCCAACCCGGAGCGAGCAGGATGGCCGAAAGGATTACCGCTGCAAATCTGCGCAACATGGAAGGTGATTTTTATGACCGCAAAAGTAGTCAAACGCGCGCATATTTCAAAATATTTCCTACATTTGTCGTACAACGAACCAAACTGTCTGAACAATGAAGAGATACCTTGTTTTGTGGTGCGCCGCGGTGGGGCTTCTGCTGAGTGCGTGCCGCGGTACGGAGGGGTACCGGATCGAGGATGGAATTCTCGTAACGGAAGTTCCCGAACGCGAAGCGGGCCAACAGTCGGTGCTGGGGCTGCGGTGCGAACCGATGGATACGGTCCGCGTGGGCTTCATCGGGCTGGGCATGCGCGGGCCGGGGGCGGTCGAGCGCTTCACCCACCTCGACGGCGTGTCGATCCGGGCCTTGTGCGACCTCTACCCCGAGCGGGTCGACAGTGCGCAGGCCATCCTGACGCGGCGCGGTCTTCCGGCGGCGGCCTCCTACAGCGGGGATGACGGGTGGAAGGCGCTCTGCGAGCGAGAGGATCTGGATCTGGTCTATATCTGCACGCCGTGGCAGCTGCACGTTCCGATGGCGGTCTACGCCATGGAGCAGGGCAAGCACGTGGCGGTGGAGGTTCCGGCGGCCACGTCGCTCGAGGAGTGCTGGCAGCTGGTCAACACGGCCGAGAAGAGCCGCCGTCACTGCATGATGCTCGAGAACTGCGTCTACGACTTTTTCGAGCTGACGACGCTCAACATGGCCCAGCAGGGGCTTTTCGGGGAGCTACTCCACGCCGAGGGGTCTTATATCCACAACCTCGAGCCCTTCTGGGACTACTACCAGGGGAACTGGCGGCTGTCGTTCGACCAGCAGCACCGGGGCGATGTCTACGCCACCCACGGACTGGGTCCGGCCTGCCAACTGCTTGATATCCATCGCGGTGATCGGATGAACTACCTGGTCTCGATGGATACGCCGTCGGTCAACGGGCTGGCGATTGCGCGGGAGAAGATGGGGGCCGACCGCTTTGCCAACGGCGACCATACGCTGACGCTGATCAAGACCGAACGGGGCCGTACGATCCTGCTCGAACATAACGTCTATACGCCGCGTCCCTACAGCCGGATGTACCAGGTGACCGGGACGAAGGGTTTTGCCAACAAGTATCCGATCGAGGGCTATGCCTTCGAGCCGGAGCAGCTGACGGCTTCGGAGGTTCCGGACCACGAGAACCTGAGTGCGCACAGTTTCGTGCCGGAGGAGGTTCGTAAGGCGCTGATGGAGCGATACAAGCATCCGATCACGAAGGAGCTGGAGGCGAAGGCCCGTGAGGTTGGCGGCCATGGCGGGATGGACTTTATCATGGACTACCGGCTGATCTACTGCCTGCGCAACGGCTTGCCGTCGGATCAGGATGTCTACGATGCGGCTGAATGGTCGTGTATCGGGGCGCTGACGGCACTGTCGCTCGAGCACAACAGCATGCCGGTAGCGATCCCGGACTTCACGCGGGGCGACTGGAACCGGATCCAGGGCTATCGTCATGCCCTGTTGGAGAAGTAGCGGGAAGATCCGGTCTGCCTTCGACCCGCTTCTGCCCTGCCTCTGATCCGCTTCCGATTTGCCTCCGCTGACCGAGACAGCCTTACCAACAACGGGCGCAGCATCTTCTTCCGAATGCTGCGCCCGCTTGTTTCGTGGATTGGAAACCGTTCTCCCCTTTCCTTGTGCCGAGACCGACAGGAAGTTTCAACGGTTGTCGGCCACGATACCGATCCCCAACTTTTCGTTCCAGAGCCAGATTCGCGTTCCTTCGCTCTTCAGAGCCTGAAATTCGGCGCTGCCGGCCGTCAGCGGAATCCCCACCCCTTCGTATCGTACCGTGACGGCTGCTCCGACCTGCGGACGGGCCGAGAAGGTACAGTTCAATACGCTGATCTGCTCCGTATCCTGAATGCGGAGCGTGGTTCCTTCGCTGTCGCGGACGATCTGATCTTCTGTTCGTTGGAAGATCCGCACCGGGGTCCCGCCTCCGTAGATGCCGTATTGGACGGCGGAGGCAAGGAAGGCTTCACAGGCGGGAGAGTTCGAGCCCATGTCGCCGTTGTTGGCGCAGGCCGTCGGAAGGCTTGCGACGAGGACGATTCCGAAGAGTTGCGCGAGGATATGGAGGATGGATCGTTTCATGTTCGATGCAGACTGTTTTATTTTACCGTGATGTATTTCGTGATGATTTCGGTGTGGCCGGAGGTCGAGATGTGCAGTTCGACTTCATGCTCTCCGGCGGGGAGTCGGACGCTGTTTTGGCTTACGGCCTCTCCGTCGATAAACCACTCCTGGCGGGCACCGTCCGGGATGTTGACGGCTTTCAGCAGTACCGGCGTGTCGGTCTCGTACTCCGCCTGCAGGGCCATGCCGGTAAAGCGTCCCAGAGGCTCGGCCGTTGAGAAGTAGACCATCCTGTATTTTGATTCGGCTCCGTCGGATTCGGTGATCCGGACGGCGTATTCCGACCGGGGCGACAATCCGTCGATATCGATCTGCGGCGTTTCCACGCTGCGGGATCCGGCGTAGAAGGCCGTCTCCATCGGGCGCCACTCCACCGTCCAGCGGGTTGCGTCGGAGCTGCTCCAGTCGATGTAGACCGAGTTCTGGAACGGTTGTACGGAGACCTCGAAATCGGCATCACCGCGATCCATCTCCTCCAACTGTTGCAGCGTCAGATCAAGCCGTGTTGTTCCCGCCCCGATCCGTGCGGCGACAGCCTGTGCGGGATACCCCTCTCCGCGAAGCTGCAGCGAATAACTCCCTTCTGACACCTCGTTTTCGCCACTGGCGAAGCACCCCTCTTCATCGCTCGTGAAGGTGGCCAGACACTCACCGGACTGGTCGCTCAGTTCGATGCGGACCCCTTCCAGCGGACTCTTCGCGCTGTTCCAGACGCGGCCGCGCAGCAGCGTCCCCTCCACGACCGAGAGCTGGAATCCGGCAGAGGCACCCGTCGAGGGGGCGGTGACCCGAATGGTCGTCTCGCCGCTCTTCAGACAGGTAACCGTTCCGCTCCGGACATCGATCGTGGCCACGGCTTCGTTGTCGCTGCTCCACTCCAGATCACCGGATGCCCCTTCGGGCGAGATCACGGCCCGCATCTGCACCGTATCCCCGACGATGGCCCGTTCGCGGCCCTCGATGCGGAGCTCTTCGATGCTGCCGGCGGCCATGCGCACCGAGAAGCGGATGGTTCCGTCCGTCGTTTCGGTGATGTCGTACACCTCGGCGGGGAGCGGGGCTCCGGACCAGCTGCGGGCTGCCGGACGGCTCGAGGCCGAGAATTCGCGGTTGCCGGTCTGGCCGGGATAGGGCATGAAGGCTTCGTACCCCTCTCCCGAATCGGGTCGGGCCGTGATCAGACGTAGACAGGGGTGGGCCGCGATGTTGTTGGGAATGTTGTAGATCCAGCGGTCGAGAGCCGTGTAGCCTTCGACCAGCCGTTGGGAGCGGTCGACGTGGTAGATCAGCAGCCCGTGCCCCTTGAGGGCCTGGTCCCACCCCGTCAGTTGGCGGTTCTCCAGGAGGAAGAACTCCCCCTCCGTGTCGGTTCTGATCAGACAGGCCTCGTTCTCCTGGATCGGCTGCAGCGTGTAATCGCCCGATCGACTCAGTACGGTCGGGGTGAGCCATCCTGCCAGCATGCGCTCCACGGCCGTCAGGGCGGGCGGGATCCGTCCGCCGTCGTTCAGACTGCCGCGGCACATGAGCGACCAGTTGAAGATGCCGCTGCCCGTTCCGGAGTCGCTGCCGTCGGTATCGTAGAAGTCGGGCCATCCGAGGACGTGGCCGAATTCGTGGCAGAAGGTTCCGATGCCGGCCATGCGGCTGTCAAACCCTTCCGAGCCGCTCAGCTCCGAGGTGCAGGCATAGACGCAGAGCGTCTTCCCGTTGAAGGTTTCGCCCGAGTCGGATACTTCGCCCCGATGGGGCCAGACGGTATTCGAACCGCCGCCTTCGGATTCGTTGTATCCGGCATAATAGACGAAGACGTTGTCAATTTTCCCGTCATTGTCGAGATCATACTGCGCGAAGTCAACCCCGGCTGCAGCGGCCTTGCGGCAGGCATCGACAATCATCTTTTCGGCGTTGGGATCTCTATAGTCCGTGTTGGCGCCGTAATAGGCGACAGGGTGGTCCAGCGTGAATGGGCCGACGACATCGAAGGTCGGACGGAACCGTTCTCCGGAGTTCTGGAGATAGTAGTCGCGGGCACTTCCGATGGCGCCGTTGTCGCTGTAACCCTTTTCGTTGAGCATGCGTTCAAAGGCGCGCTGCGGGCCGGCTGTAGTGAAGGTCACGTCGTTGAAATTGACCAGGATAACCAGCGACCGTACGTCTCCGGTCGTGGGGAACCCCGTCTCCAGACCGGCACGGGTTTGACTTTGCGGGGTGCGGAGCCGGGCCGATGCGGCGACTCCGCGGGGGAGTGTTGCCAGCAGCCGGAGCTCTTCGGCGGTTCGGCGGTTGCGGGCGGATACCCGGACGGCACTGCGAACGGAGCGCCCCTGAGAGTCAGTCAGGTAATAATAGAATCCGTCGGGTCCCTGAACGACGGGATAGCCGTCGATCGTCGTTTCGTAATGAAACCGTGCATCTCCATGGATCTGCACCGGCAGGGAGGATCCGTCGGGCAGCCTGACGGTAGCCGTATTGGATTGTGCCGTAGTTGGTTGAACGGTTAACAGCATTGCAAAGAGAAGGCCGATGACAAGCCATGCGGGGCTGACAGTTCGAATCATAGTATTGGATTTGTGGGTGGCATTCGTGTCTTGATTCGAGTTTAAATGTATGAAAAAAATATAAAAAGGCGGAATTTTACAAGAAAAAAATTTGTTTAATAGCTGGTTTTGTATAAATTTGTTTTCGTTTTATCGGTTTAATGTTATAATATATTATAAACTGATAGAATGTATTTAATCTTTGCCTCTTTTAATCAAACACCTCATATAATCTTTTATTAACTATGGATAAATTGTACCCAAACCCCAGGAGAGCGAGGTGTCGAGCGACAACCCGTCTCTCCCTGTACGGCTTTGTGCTTTGGTCGGCGGTCGGCCTGCTGATGGCCCCGTCGTGTACAACCGCGGAATCGGATGTGGCGGATTTCGATTCGAAACTCCGCATTACGTTGGCACCGAGTATCATGACTCGTGTATCCGGAACCGCTTTTGATCAGGGAGACGCCATCGGATTGACTGTTGTTCCATGGGAGAACGGCGCAGAGCAGCCTCTTTCAGGTGTCCGTTAGGAGGATAACGTGAAGTTTGAATATCGTGACGGTTGTTTCATTGCGACGGCCACGGCCTATTTCCCGGATGCGACGACCCCCAATACATTCTATGCCTACTATCCCTATGATGCGGTTGGTTTTGATGCAGGTTCCTCGACGCTTGCAGTCGGGGTGGCTGTGGACCAACGGGATGCGCAGGCCCGAATGACCTCAGACCGGCTGGTAGCCGTTGCCCGTGAGGTAATACCCGACGGAGAGGCCGTTCCAGTCTCTTTTCGCCATGTGCTGAGCCAGATGCTGATTCAGGTGAAGGCGGGTGAAGGGGTTACGGCCGATGAGTTGCTTGATGTGGATGTGCAGCTGAAATCATTCTCAACGACAGCGCGTTATGATGTTGATGCAGGACAGATCGATCAGCTTTCCGATGTGTCCGACATCCAGCCTTTCGGACATCTGTCGAAGGCGAGTGACGGCATGCTTTCGGGGCTTTCGGCCATCGTGGTTCCTCAGACCCGCCTGGCTGGTGAATCGGTTCTCTATTTTACATTCCGGGGGAAGACATTGGCCTATAAACCGGGTTCGGACTTTACGTTCGAATCGGGTCGAAGTCATCTCTTTACCGCAACGATCGGAATGACATCCCAGGGTCCGACACTTCGTGTGAGCACCCAGATTGCAGAGTGGCAGGAAGGGGACGTCATCGTGGGTGATGCCAATCGTCCCGAACCGTCGGGTGAGACGGTTCTCGATGCCGACGGAAACGAGTATTCGGTAGTCGAAATCGCGGGAAAACGATGGTTGACCTCCAACCTCCGCACGACGCATTACAACGATGGAACGGAGATTCCGGTTGTTGAGGGAGGTACGGAGGAGTGGATTGCATTGACTTCGCCGGCGGCCTGCGCCCCGGAGAACAACGCCGACTACCGCGACCGTTACGGTCTGCTTTACAACTTCTATGCGGTCGAGCCGGGCAACCTCTGCCCGAAGGGGTGGAAGGTCCCCTCGCGCGAGGAGCTGGAGACGCTGCCCTTCTCCACGATGAAGGGGAGTTATTCGCTGATGGCGCCCGACGAAAACTGGAGCAGCATGTATGAACCGACCAATACGACCGGATTCAGCGCTCTGCCGGCGGGCATGCTGTTCGACAACAGCTGGTTGTTCGGCGACGCCTATTTTTGGAGCTCCACCTTCGACGATACGCAGAGCTTCCCGGCCTCCTACCTCTATCTGAGCATGTACTCCTATATGGATACCCATTACAAGCGGGTCGCCATGTCGGTACGGTGTGTGGAGGATGACTCGGCCGTCGAACCGGAACCGGATCCGGCTCCGACCTCGGTGACGGATGTCGACGGCAACGAGTATCCCGTTGTCGAGATCGGAGGTTTGACATGGATGGCGGCCAATCTGAGGACGCTCCACCTGACGGACGGCACGGAGATTCCGATAGCCCTGGGCAACGATATGTCGTGGGACGAGAAGACTTCGCCGGCGGCCTGCGATTTCATGGACGATCCGGATAACCGTCCGACCTACGGCCTTCTCTACAATTACTATACGGTCGATACGGGCAAACTTTGTCCCGAGGGTTGGAGCCTTCCCGACTGGGATCAGACGCAGTCGCTGCTTGACGCCGTGCCCTCGGCCGCGGATCTGATGGCCCCCGACAGCCGGTGGGATTATTACAATCCGACCAATGCTTCGGGCTTCGGGGCGCTGCCCGGAGGCATCGCTTCCTGCTACTACTGGTATATGACGGAAGCCGGGTTCTGGACCTCCTACAAGAGCGGCGACACGCCCTATTACCTGTATCTGAGCAATTCGCCCTATATCGACTCTTATTACATGACCTCGGGCATGTATGTTCGTTGTGTAAAAGTCAACTAAAAACGATCGGTTTATGAAACGACATAACAACTATCAGCGGCTGTTTGCCCTTGCGGGTGCAGGCGCACTGCTTGTCGGTGTGACGGCATGCGGTGACGGTTCGGACAATTCGACAGAGCCTGTCGCGGCCGAGCCGATCCGCATCGAAGGGAAGATGGTCTCGTGGGACGGTTCAACCGCCGGGGATCGCTTTGAGGAGGGGGCCACTCTGGGCCTATATGCCGTCGAGGGCTCTTTCACGGCCGATGCACCCCGGTATATTGACAATGCCCGACTGACCTGCACGGGTCAACTGTTCGAAGGGCCCTCCACCCTGACGTATCAGGATACGGAGAGCACCTTTGTGGCCTATGCGCCCTATGCCGCGCAGATGCTTGGCTCCGGGACGACTGTGGCGGCCGTCTCCGTGGCGGAGGATCAGTCGGATGCTGCGCGCTTTGCCGCGTCTGACCTGATGGTGGCGACGGCACGTGTCGAGGCCGGCAGGCAGGGAGCGGTCGAGATGGATTTCCAGCGGCAGTTCTCGCGCATCGATCTCTCCTTCGCCGGAGCGGACGGAGAGGCGCTGTCCGGATGGGCGGATGCCCGGGTGACGATGCTTCTTCGGACCGCGGCGGAGGTGGATTTCGCCGAGGGGCGTGTGACGGCTTCGTCGAATCCCCGGGAGATACGGCCCTACGGAACGCTGACCTCCGACGGCGAACGGCTCTCCGGACTGTCGCTGATTGCGGTTCCGCAGCGGATCGAGGCTGCGGACGAGGTGATCCGCCTCCAGCTCGGGAACTCGACGAACGCCTACTCGTTGGGCGAGGCGCTGGAGCTCCGCTCGGGCAAACGCTACGAGGTGGCCGTGACGGTCGAGGGGCCGACGATCTCGGTGACGGTTACCGAACGGGACTGGACGGACGGCCTGACGATCGACGAGACGGTCGAGCCGGGGGACGACATGCCCGGGAACGTGACGGACATCGAGGGTAACAGCTATCCGGTGGTCAAGATCGGGACGCAGTACTGGATGGCCGAGAATCTGCGCACCACGAAGCTGAACGACGGCACCCCGATTACGTGCATCGAGGATGCGACGGTCTGGGGCGAGAACGCCGCCGACAAGACGGTCGCCTACTGCTACCAGAACAACGACCCGGCGCAGATTGCCGGTTTCGGACTGTTGTATAACTATTATGCGGTGGCGACCGGACAGCTGTGTCCGGAGGGTTGGCACGTGCCGTCGGTCGAGGAGATTCAGATGATGATCGAGCTCCTGGGCGGCGAGGACGTGGCCGGAGACAAGCTGAAGAGCACCTCCGGCTGGAAGTACAAGGGCGATGAGAACCCGGCCTACCAGGGAACAAACAGCAGCGGTTTCAACGGCCTTCCCGGCGGTTCGCGCGAGGACGACGGAACCTACTGGAACTTCGAGTCCTACGGTTACTGGTGGAGCAGTACGGCGGTGAACGCCTCGCAGGCCAACGGCTTCTATCTCTACTACAACCGTCCGACCGTGCTGATTACCTCGCCGCAACAGCGCACCGGATATTCGGTCCGCTGCATCCGTTACCGAAATTAAACCTATGACCAAGATGAAGAGAATCCATCAAATAGTTTGCAGCGGGAGCCTCAGTCTGCTCCTGCTTGCCGGCGGATGCCAGACGAACGAGGAGTCGTCGGCTCCGGATGTTGCACCCGGCCGGATTGCCGTCCGCCCGTTGGCCGCGAGCGGTCAGACGGACGTTGCGCCCGAATCGTTCGGTCTTTACGTCGTTCAGAAGGAGGCTGCGGGGGCGGAGGCGCTCGCCGGCGAACGGCTCTTTTCGAACGTGGCATTTGCCCGTTCGGGGGATCTCTACCTCTCGACGCCGGAGATCACCTTCCCGGCGGGCGGCGGGAGCCGGTTCGATCTGTATGCCTACGCTCCGTATCGTGAGACGGCCCTCGAGGCGGGTTCGGTTGAACTTCCGTTGACGCTTGCCGCCGACCAGCGAGCCGATGCCGACTTTGCGGACTGCGACCTGCTGCTGGGCAAGGTGACCGATTATGAGGCCGTCGGGGGGAGTGTGCCGATGGAGTTCACCCATGCGATGAGCCGTGTGGACATCGCCCTGAAGGCCGGTTACGGCTATACGGCGGACGACCTTGCCGCGGCGCAGGTCACCCTGCAGGGGATCCGGACCGAGGGGGCCTGCTCCTTCGAGACGGGTAGCTGCACCGCTTCCGGTGCGGCCGTCGACGTGACGCCGCATGGCGAACTGACGTTGCAGGACGGTCTCCTGACGGGGCTCTCCGCGATCGTCATTCCGCAGCGGATCGCCGCCGGAACGACGTTCGTCTCGATCCTCGCGGGCGACGAACGGTTTGACTATCGTCCCTCCTCGGAGCTGGATCTGCAGGGGGGCCGGCGTGCCGTGCTGACCCTCACTTTGAGCCAGTCGTTCGAGGGGGTCACCGTGCAGACCGACGTCACGGTCACCGACTGGGTGCCGGGCGGCGATGAGTCGCTGAACGGCGACGAGATCCTGCCTCCGTCGGGGACGAGCGTGGAGGATGGCGACGGCAACAGCTACGGCATTCTGCACATCGGCCGTCAGTACTGGATGGATGCCAACCTGCGGACGACCCGCTACAACGACGGCACGCCGATCCAGCAGATCTCCGACGGCACGGTCTGGATGGCATCCGAAGAGGGGGCCTGCTGCGCGTACGGGAACGATCCGGCGAACGGCGAACGCTACGGTCTGCTCTATAACCGGGCGGCGGTCCGTACGCACAAGCTCTGCCCCGAGGGGTGGCATGTCCCGACCGTTGAGGATTGGGATGCGCTGGGAGCCGCCCTGGGAGGCACGCAGAACGATTTCGGTTCGTGGCTCGGCGTGGCTCCGCAGCTGAAGGCCCTTCAGGGATGGCCCGACGGCGAGTCGGCAACCGACGAGACGGGCTTCGGAGGGCTTCCGGGCGGTTCGCTGCGGGCGGATCCGAACGACCCCACGGTGGCGAAATTCTATTATGCCGGGACGAACGGCTACTGGTGGAGCGACAGTGACTTCTCCGCCGAGATGACCTACTATTACGGTCTGCGGACGCAGGGCGATGCGCTGGATCAGTATGTCGGAGACCGTCACAGCGGGCTTTCGGTTCGCTGCGTGCACGATTTTTAATCTTCAAACGGAACAGTTATGAAAACGAATATAGCGATTTATGCAGCCTGTGTCGCCCTGCTGGCCGGAGCGGCCGGATGCGACGGAACGGACGATGCGACGGGGCGTCCCGATGTCTCCGGGGAGTTGGAACTGCGTTTCGAACCGACGATCGTCCCCTGTACGCGGGCGACGGATACGGCCTTCGAGGAGGGGGATGCCGTCGGTCTGTATTGTGTCGAGTCGACCTCCGATCCGCAGGCGGCCCTCGTCGGAACGCGGTATATCAACAACAAGGAGCTGGTCATGACGATGGGCACCCTCACCGGATCCACCCCTTGTTTCTGGCCGACGGAGTATACGGGGGCCTCGGATTTCTACGCCTATTTCCCGTACGACGAAAAGGGGCTGAGTGCCGACAAGTCGAGTTACGAGATCTCCGTGGCGATTGATCAGCGGGACGACGAGGCCTTCCGCACGAGCGACCGCATGCTGGCCCGTGCGCCGCAGACGGCCCGTACGGAGCAGGCGATCCGGCTCGATTTCAAGCGGCTGATGTCCCGCCTCGACTTCGAACTGAAACCCGGTACGGGCTACAGCGATCCGTCCGGGCTGCTCGGGGCGCAGGTCCGCGTCATGAATGTGGCGCAGGTGGCGCAGGTCGATTTTGCGAGCGGCGAGGTGTCGCAACCCTCGATTGCGGTGAATATCGAGCCCCACGGCACGTTCCGCACGACGGAGGATCGGGCCGTCGGCGTCGTGGCCATCATTCCGCCGCAGGAGGTCGCAGCCCGCTCCTATCTGTTCAACGTCCGGATCGGCACGCGCAACTTCCGCTGCACGACGGAGCGCGATCTGACCTTCGAGCCGGGGAAGCGCTACACCTTTACGCTGACGATCAACCGTACGTCCCAGGGCGAGGAGGTTGCCCTCATGCCGGTGATCGAGGATTGGACGACGGGCTCTTCGTCGGACGAGACGCTCGTGGAGATCGATCCGGACGAGGATGCGCGCGTTGTCCGGGATATCGATGGCAACGAGTATCCCGTTGTACGCATCGGTTCGCAGCAGTGGCTGGGGGCCAATCTGCGGGTGCGGAACTTCAACGACGGATCGCCCATCGCCTGGCTGGAGGATCAGGATGCCTGGGCGGCCTGCGAGAACTCCGAGGAGCCGGCCTGCTGCATGTATGAGAACGATCCGGCGAACGGCGAGCGCTACGGCCTGCTCTACAACTGGCATGCGGCCCATACGGGCAAGCTCTGCCCCGAGGGGTGGCACGTGCCTTCGGTGGCCGAGTGGGAGGTGCTGAACACCTACCTGGGAGGCAATGCCGGTGTGGTACTGAAGTCGACCGAGGGCTGGTGCGATACGTGGGGCGACACCCGACCGGAGTATCAGGGGTCCGACACTTACGGTTTTACGGCCCTGCCGGGCGGAGCCCGCAAGTGGAACGGCTTCGAGACGCTGGGATCCAAGGCGACCTGGTGGACGACGAATACGGCTTCGCTGTCGCCGCTGTCGGCACCTTATGCACGTCTCGATGCTACGGATCAGGCGCTGACGACAGGCAGTTCGTGGGGCAAGGAGACCGGTTGCTCGGTACGCTGCGTAAAGGATTAATCAGAAAAACGAGAAAACAATGAAAAACGGACTTATACTATGTTGGGTCGGTCTGCTGGCGTTGGCGACCGGCTGTTCCCGGGAAGATGAGGCGTTGATGGACGGGCGTCCGACACTCAGCCTGACAACGCGTGTCGAGGCAGCCACCCGGGCTACGGATCTTGCCTTTGAACAGGGGGATCAGTTCGGACTGGTCGTACTGAACCGTACGGGGGACGAAGCACCGTCGCTTGATGGGGTGCGCTATTTCAACAACGGGCTCTGTACGCAGACGGCCGAGGGGGTCGAGATGTCGACGGTGAAGTATCCCGAGCAGGCGGTCGATCTCTATGCCTATTACCCCTACCGGGAGGATTTCACCCAGGGACGGAGCTTTGTCTTCACTGTGGAGCCGGATCAGAGCGTCGGACGGAACTATACGAACAGCGATCTGATGAGTGCCGTGCGGCAGAATGTCTCGCCGACGGATGATCCGGTGGTTTTGACCTTTGCCCATCGCATGTCGCGTCTCGACGTGGTGCTGCAGCCCGGCGAAGGCTTTACCTCGGCGGATGAGCTGGCCGGTGCGACGGTTACGGTGAAGCAGGTGCTGAGTTCGTGCGAATTCGATCTGGGCAGTGGTCTGACTAGCCGGGCCGACACGCCTGTCGACATGATCCCCTCCGGCAACGGAGCTGTCGTGGCGGGCAATGCGACCGAACCGATGCGGCTGCTTGTCGTTCCGCAGACGCTCCCGGCGGGAGAGACGCTGTTCGAGATTGCGCTCGAGGGCGAAACATTTCTGTATGTTCCCGACAGCGAGCTTTTGCTGGAAGGGGGCCGCTTCTACCGGTTCGAGATCCGTCTGAACCGCGCCGCGGCATCGACAACCTCGGCACGGATCTCGTCCATGCCCATGTAGGTTGCCCTTTCACGTAAATGGAGGCAGCGGGAAGTTGAACTTCTCGCTGCCTCTTTTTTGTCTCGGGAAGGCTTTGTGTCTCGGGAGGCCGGTCGGAAGCGGCGTTGGAAGGAGGGCTTGTCTGTTCGGACCGGCGGGGCCCGCGTCGCATCCGGTCTCTGAGGCGAACGGCCGTTCGTTCCATCTTTTCGGGATCGGGAATGCAGACTTTGCGGTCCGGATCGCTCTCCGGCAACAAAAAACGCCTGCCGATCGTCGGCAGACGGTTCAGATACGAAAAAAGAGGAGGCTTCTTTCGATACCTCCTCTCCTCTTTGAGAGCCGAATCCGAGATTTGAACTCGGGACCCCTTCATTACGAGTGAAGTGCTCTACCGCTGAGCTAATTCGGCCTGCAGGGTTTCGGGCTTTCCGGCCCCGGGATTCTCGCCCCTTTCGGGGACCCTCACCCGCCCTTCGTAAGAGGATTACCTCTCGCTTTGGGACTGCAAATATCAGCAAAAATTTTTTTTCATGCAAGAAAATGGTGAAAAATTTCGCATTTATTTTTATATTCGCAGTAAATCTGACCCCGGATAGCTGTTTTATGATTACTTTTCTGGTTTGCCTGGCGCTGTTGATCGGAGCCTATTTCTCTTATGGACGTTTCCTGGAACGTCTGGTCAAGGTCGATCCGTCGGCCGAGACTCCCTGCCACCGACTCTACGACGGTGTGGATTACGTGTCGCTGCCGCGTTGGCGGGTCTTCCTGATCCAACTGCTCAACATTGCCGGTACGGGCCCGATCTTCGGGGCCATTCTCGGTGCCTCGTTCGGCCCGGTGGCCTTTCTCTGGATCACCCTGGGCGGTATCTTCATGGGTGCCATGCACGATTTTCTGTCGGGCGTAATGCTCGTGCGCAACGACGGACTGAGCATTCCCGAGGTGGTCGGCCGCTATCTGGGCGGAGGCATGCGTCAGTTCATGCGTCTCTTTTCGGTGCTGCTGCTGATCCTGGTCGGGGCGGTATTCGTGCTCAGCCCGGCCCAGCTGCTGAACAGCCTTGCACCGTCGGTGTCGATTCCTTCGTGGGTCTGGATCATCCTGATCTACTACTTCATTGCCACCCTGTTGCCGATCGACAAGATCATCGGCAAGATCTATCCGCTCTTCGGCGTGGCGCTGATCGCCATGGCCGTGGGGCTGGTCGGGGCGTTGCTTTTCGGAGGCTGGAGAATCCCCGAACTGACGACGCTGCACAACTTCCAGCTCGATCCGCAGAGCCTGCCGATCTTCCCGACGCTCTGCATCACGATCGCCTGCGGAGCCATTTCGGGATTCCATGCCACGCAGTCGCCGCTGATGGCCCGCTGCGTGGGCAACGAACGTGAATGCCGTTCGGTCTTCTACGGGGCGATGATCTCCGAATCGATCATTGCCCTGATCTGGGCGGCGGCAGCCATGGCCTTTTTCGGCGGAGCCGGCGAACTTTCAACGGCCCTGGGTCAACACAGCGGCAGTGCGGCCTGGGTGGTTGATACGGTGTCGAACGGCATGTTGGGGATTGTCGGGGGGATTCTGGCCCTGCTCGGAGTGGTAGCGGCCCCGATCACGTCGGGGGATACGGCTTTCCGCTCGGCGCGGCTGATCATTGCCGACATGCTCCACCTCGAACAGCGAAGCTATTGGAAGCGTTTTGCCATCTGCATCCCGCTCTTTGTCGTGGGATACTGGATCACGACGGTCAATTTCGACATCGTGTGGCGTTATTTTGCCTGGACGAACCAGACGCTGGCCACGCTCGTGCTGTGGTCGATCACCGTCTACCTTGTCCGCCATCGGTGGAACGTCTGGGTGGCGCTGCTGCCGGCGATCTTCATGACCTACGTCTGTGCCTCGTTTCTCTTTGTTTCGGGGCAGTTTTTCGGGATGGAAAACCGCCTGCTGGCCTACGTGCTGGGAGGGGTGCTGACGCTGGGAACACTTTTATTGATGATTTTCAAATTACGACGCGAATATGCAAAAGGCAATGCTTGAACCTACGCCCGATCAGACCTTCGAGGTGATCGGCGAGGGGCCCTATGATTTCGAGAAGGTGCTGGCCCGCACGCGGCAGATGCAGCGTGAGGGGGATGTGGAGGGGGCCTGCAACGCCCGTTTTCAGGCTTTTCAGCGCCTTGCGGAGCTTATCCCCGAGGACGAGGAGGTGAATCTCGAGTGGAACCACCGTAATTCGCGGGCGGCGCTCGAATTGATCCAGGCCTCGGCCATCGACCATTTCCTGATCAACGATTTCGAGATGTCGGCGGCGCTGCTCGAGATGCTGCTGGAGCTCGATCCGGAGGACCATCTCGAGGGGAGCCAGCTGCTGGCCTTCGACTACCTGGCCATGGGCGAGGATGAGCTCTTCGACGAGGTGATCAACGATATTTCGGACAAATCGGCGGCTCGCGAACTGTTGCTGCTGTGGTCGGCCTACCGGCGCGACGGCAAGCTTCCCGAGGGGGAGCTGAAGCGCTTCCGGACACATTTTGCCCCGTGGTTCGAGGAGTTCACCGCCGCGGAGCATCCGGCCGACGAGGCCTACCTGCGCGATATCGAGAGCGAACGCCCCTCGGCGCAGGCGCAGGCCCGTGAATTGTGGCTGCAGACCGAGAATCTGTGGGCATTGTGGCCGGTCTTCATCGAGGCGCTGCGAGCTGCCCGCTGATACCAGAAGCGGATCGGTTGACGAAAGCGGGACGGACCCTTTTCAAAGAGTCCGTCCCGCTTTTTCTCTTTCGTTCGGGCAGAGCCGGTCGGCGGTCATTTCTGCCCCTTCTCCTCGGCCATCCGCAGTTCGCGGAAGCAGTGGCGGCAGATAGGTTCGTAACTGTCCTGGGCACCGAGCATCACCTGCTTGTCGTCACTGGTCAGACGGTGGGAGTGGTGGGCCAGGTTGCCGCACCTCACGCAGATGGCATGAACCTTGGTGACGTATTCGGCCGTGGCCATCAGGGCCGGCATCGGACCGAAGGGCTTCCCGGTGTAGTCCATGTCGAGACCGGCGACGATGACGCGCACGCCGCTGTCGGCCAGCTGCCGGCAGACGTCGACAATGCTGTCGTCGAAGAACTGGGCCTCGTCGATCCCCACGACATCGACATCGGAGGTCATCAGCAGGATGTTCTGCGGCGACTCGACGGGGGTCGAACGGATGGCGTTGGCGTCGTGCGAGACGACCTCCTCCTCGGAGTAACGGACGTCGATGCGGGGTTTGAAGATTTCGACGCGCTGGTGGGCGAACTGGGCCCGTTTGAGCCGGCGGATGAGCTCCTCGGTCTTTCCCGAGAACATCGATCCGCAGACCACTTCGATCCAGCCCTTCCGGCTGGCATTTTCGAGAAACATAGGTTTTTCTTGCGGTTTGGAACAACAGGCCCGGCCGCCGGCCGGTTTACGGCTGCGGCCGCCGGGTGACGGGTTGGTTACTTTTGCAGCAGGCTGCGGTTCTATTTGCGGATTTCGCACTCGTCGATGCGCGTGATGCGGGCGCCGAGGGCGTTGAGCCGGACATCGATATCCTTGTATCCGCGGTCGATCTGCTCGATGTTCTGGATCGTCGAGACGCCGTCGGCCGACATGGCGGCGATCAGCAGGGCGACGCCGGCACGGATATCGGGCGAGGTCATGCGCGTGGCGCGCAGACAGATCCGGTGGTCATGGCCGATGACCGTGGCGCGGTGGGGGTCGCAGAGGATGATCTGGGCACCCATGTCGATCAGTTTGTCGACGAAGAACAGACGGCTTTCGAACATCTTCTGGTGGATCAGCACGGCTCCCTTGGCCTGGGTGGCGACGACCAGGAAGATCGACAGCAGGTCGGGCGTCAGGCCGGGCCACGGGGCGTCGGCAATGGTCATGATCGAACCGTCGAGGAAGGTTTCGATGCTGTAGTGGTCCTGCTCGGGGATGTAGATGTCGTCGCCGCGCTGTTCGAACTGGATGCCCATGCGGGCAAACTGGGCGGGGATGATGCCGAGGTTCTCGTAGGAGACGTTGCGGATGGTGAGCTCCGAGCGGTTCATGGCGGCCATGCCGATGAAGCTGCCGACCTCGATCATGTCGGGCAGCAGCGTATGTTCGGTTCCGCCGAGGGAGTCGACCCCTTCGATGGTGAGCAGGTTCGAGGCGATGCCCGAGATGCGGGCTCCCATGCGGTTGAGCATGCGGCAGAGCTGCTGCACGTAGGGTTCGCAGGCGGCGTTGTAGATGGTCGTGGTGCCGTGGGCCAGAACGGCGGCCATGATGATGTTGGCCGTGCCGGTTACGGAGGCTTCGTCCAGCAGCATGTAGGTACCCTTGAGCTGACGGCCCTCGACCATGAAGAATTCGTCGGCGATGTCGAAGTTGAACGTGGCGCCGAGCTTCTGGAATCCGAGGAAGTGGGTATCGAGCCGTCGGCGGCCGATCTTGTCGCCGCCGGGTTTGGGCATATACCCGACGCCGAACCGGGAGAGCATCGGGCCGATGATCATCACCGAACCGCGCAGGCGGGTGCAGCGCTGACGGTAGTCTTCGCTGTGGAGGTATTCGAAGTCGATGTCGCGGGCCTGGAAGGCGTATGTATCGTCGGCGAGCTGTTCGACGATGACGCCCATGCGTCGGAGCAGTTCGATGAGCTGCATGACGTCGAGGATCCTGGGGATGTTTCTGACGACGACGCGTTCTGGGGTGAGCAGCGTGGCGCAGAGGATCTCGAGCGCTTCGTTTTTGGCGCCCTGCGGGGTTATGGCACCGTGGAGGCGGTGACCGCCTTCGACCTTGAAGATAGCCATTTCGAAGAGTGTTAAGGGTTTTCGGAACCGGAGGCAAAAGGGGTGCCGACGTGAAAGGTCGGGGGATCCGGAGCCTGCCGTTTTACTACAAAGATAATCGAAAAACGGGCTTTTTCCCCGGCGGGACGAAATATTTTCGCGAAAAATTTTTGTGGATCAGTTTTTTGTTGTACTTTTGCAATCCGTAAAAATGTCTGAAACAATAAAAAACAGATAGAGCTATGGCAATGAAGAGAACTTACCAGCCTTCGCGTCGCAAGCGTATCAACAAGCACGGTTTCCGTGCTCGCATGGCTACGGCCAATGGTCGCAAGGTGCTGGCTGCGCGTCGTGCAAAGGGACGCAAGAAGCTGACCGTATCGGACGAGTCGACGTTCAAGTACGCTTAGTTTTTCGCAGGAAAGATTTAAGGCCGGCTTTTTCGAGTCGGCCTTCTTTCGTTGGGCCTGTTTAAATCCGAACAATCATGATCGAATCCTTGATGACACGACGGCTGGAGCTTCGTCCATGGCGGGCGGAGGATGCGCCCGATCTGTACGCCATAGCGCGGGATCCGCAGGTGGGACCTGCGGCGGGTTGGCAACCTCACCGCAGTGTTGAAGAGAGTGCCGAGGTGATCCGTACGGTCTTTGCTTCCCCTGAAACCTATGCCGTGGTGCTGCGGGAGACGGGGCGGCCTGTCGGTTGCGTCGGACTGCTCTTTCCGTCGTCGAGTCATTTTCGGATCGGAGCGACCGAAGCCGAGGTCGGTTATTGGATCGGTACGTCGTGGCGTGGCCGTGGACTGATGCCGGAGGCCTTGGGCGGGTTGGTTCGCCGCGCATTCGAGGAGCTGGAGTTGACGGCTCTCTGGGGCAGTTGCTTTGTTGGTAACGCTGCTTCGCGACGCGTGATGGAAAAGTGCGGCTTTCGTTACCTTCGGACTGAATCCGGGTTGCAGGGTCTCGCTGGCGGTTCGCCGCAAGCGGGTGAGATCCTGTGCCTGACGCGTGATGAATGGTTGACTTTGCAGCGCGTTTATCTCCGCCCGGCCACGGAGGCCGACATTCCGCAGATCCGCGAGGTCGCTGCGGTGGCCTTTCCGGTCACCTATCGCGAGATCCTCACTCCGGAGCAGCTCGACTACATGATGGAGTGGATGTATTCCGAGGAGAGTCTTCGCCGGCAGTTCCGCGAGGGGCATTGCTTCTACCTGGCGCTGCTCGACGGCCGTCCGTGCGGATATGTCTCGGTGGAACGGGAGGGGGAGCAGCTTTTCCATCTGCAGAAGATCTACGTCCTGCCGCAGGCACAGGGTCTTGGCGTCGGACGTCGGCTCTTTCAGCAAGCCGTGGAGCATGTCCGGCGGAACGCTTCGGGCCCCTGCCGCATGGAACTCAATGTCAACCGTCACAACCGGGCGCTGCACTTCTACGAACACATGGGGATGCGGCGCCTGCGCGAGGGGGATTTCCCGATCGGCGGCGGCTTCTACATGAATGACTATATCATGGGGCTGGATCTGGCGTAATGGGCTTGCCTCTTGCATGAAAAAACGGATCAACCTTTGTGGCGATCCGTTTTTTTATTTTTCACTCTTATTTTTTTCTCTCTTCCTCCTCTCTTTCGCGCGCTTCCTCTCTCTCCCCCCTCCTTGTATTTCGATACCTCTGCCGCCTTGCCCGCAGTCAGCGGCATCCCCAGGTTCGATCCTGCGGCCTCCAGGACCCACTTCCTCGCTTCCCGTCCAGCTCGGGAGCTATTTTTCGTCGGAGGCCTCCGGAGCGTTCTTGTAGAGGTCAATTTCGCCGCGCTCGACCTTTCCGTACATGGCGGCCAGTTCGGCGATCACCGGGGAGATGAACTCCAGCGTATCGGTCACGGCGGACTTGTTCCCCTCGCCCTTGATGCGGTAGAGCATGGCGGCGTAGAGGGCCCGGAAACAGAGCTCCGTGTCGCTCATGCCCGGATTCCCGATGACGGCCCGCAGACGCGGCAGTTCGGGCTCGAGCCGGGCATAGGTGCGGCGGTAGTGTTCGCCGACGGGGAGCTTCAACAGCTGCAGATGCAGGTCGTGGAGATCCTGAATCAGGTGGAGCGTATGTTCGAGATGCCCCTTCTCCTCCTTGCCCTCCTGCTGGAGCAGGGTGGCCAGGTCGAGGTACCACATCAGGAAGATGGACTTCTGATCTTCGGCAATATCCTTTCGCGGGGCGATCAGCGTCGAGTAGATGGCCTCGGGGCTGAACTGCAGGGCCCGCAGCAGATCCTCCAGCTGCCAGAGGTAGAGAATGTATTCGGCGATGTTTTCCCGCCGTTTGGCTTTTGCAATATCCATTTTCGTTGTTTTTTGACCGCCGCGGCTTTTGCTATTTGATCCAGTTCTTGGGGCCGGAGAGGTGCTTGAGGAAGTACTGCTGCGACTTGAGCAGGTTGCGCGACTGGAGCACCATGTTCTTCGTTTCGGTGAGGATCGTCAGGTAGAGCATCGAGGCCTTGGTGTTGGACTTGGCCTCGTTGATGCGGGTCAGTTCGGACTTGATGGCGTCGGCGATCGACTCGAAGAGCTGGTCGCGCATCGTCAGGACGGTCTCGATCTCCGAGAAGTCGCCCTCGCGCAGCATCTGGTTGATGCGGCGGTAGATCGACTCGACATCGTCGTTGATCGACATCAGGTCGCGGGTCTGATCCATCGACATACCCTCGTGGTTGTTGTCGATATGTTCGAAGGCCGGGCGGGTGATGTGCATCAGGGCCTTGGTCATCTCGTTGAGGTAGTCGACCACCTGCACGTAGTAGTGGGCCGTATTGACATCCTCGCCCTGGAGCTTCTTGAGCGTGGGGAGCAGCGAGTATTTGCGTTCGCGCGAGTGGTAGAAGAGGTCGTTCGACTCCTTGACCATGTCGCGCAGGACCTTGCGGTTCTCCTTGAAGACGGCGATCAGCGTACGGTCATAGATCTTCGTGGCGGACTCCATCGTCGAGCAGACCTCGTCGCGCAGGTCGGTGATGATGTCCTCGTTGGTCTTGATCTGCTGACGTTCGGCGGCATTGGGTTTGTCCTTCTTGAGGAAGTTGCTGTGGACGAGCATCCAGCCGCAGAGGATCGTGATGACGATGAAGGCGGGTGTTCCGCCGTAGATGAGGGCGAATCCGACAACCAGGGCGATGAGGAACCCGCCCAGCGCGGTGATGAACCATCCGGCGACGACGGTCATGACGCCCGAGATGCGGTATACGGCGCTTTCACGGCCCCAGGCGCGGTCGGCGAGCGACGAACCCATGGCTACCATGAAGCAGACGTAGGTGGTCGACAGAGGGAGTTTGAGCGACGTGGCCATGGCGATCAGCAGGGCCGAGGTGGTCAGGTTGACCGTAGCGCGGATCATGTCGTAGGGGGCGCCGCTGTGCTCGACATCTTCGTATTCGAAGCGGCGCGAGATGGCCTGTCGGACCTTGGGCGGGATGACGCGTTCGACGCCGGCATTGATGTTGATGGCGGCGCGGACGATCGTGCGCGAGAAGAGCGACGAACCGTACTGCTCCTGTTGGGCCTCATCGCCCTGAGCCGAGAGCGAGATCTCCGTTTCGGAGACGTGCATGGCCTTTTTCGAGGTCCAGAGCGTGATGATCATCATGACGCCTGCGGCCAGCAGGATGAGGAAGTTGGCCGGGACGTTTTCGTTGAGGGGCTCCATGAGCATCGAGGCGTCACCCGAGTGTCGTGCGATCGAGTAGGCGTCGAAACCGGCGACGGGGACACCGATGAAGTTGACCAGGTCGTTTCCGGCGAAGGCCAGAGCCAGGGCGAAGGTTCCCGAAAGGATCGTAATGCGGAGAATATTGATCTTGAGGCGCTGGATGAAGAAGAGCACCAGCGAGCAGACGATCCAGCAGATGAAGATTGCCGCCAGCAGATGGGCGTCGATCCACTGGATGAAGGCATGTCCTGCGAGGATGGATTTCAGCCCCTTGAAGACGGCGAAGTAGACGATGGCCGTGAGCGAGGCTCCGCACCAGAGCGAGCCGTAGCGGTGGAAGAGGGCCGTGTACCGGAACGAGAAGATCAGGCGGGAGATGTACATGATGATGGTTCCGCACGTGAAGGCGATGACCACCGAGAGGAGGATCGCCGAGACGATACCCATGGCTCGCGAGGTGTTGATATACTGCCCGATGGAGGTGATTCCCTGCGCGGGGTCGTTCGAGATCTTGTAGATCGAGACGGCGATGGCCGACCCCAGCAGACAGAAGATCAGCGAGACGGTGGTCGACGTTGGTAGTCCCCAGGAGTTGTAGAGGTCGAGCAGGATGACGTTTGCGAACATGACGCCCAGATAGAGCATCATGACCTCGTGGAAGGTGAAGAGTCCGGGGTTGAACATGCCGCTTCGGGCGACCTCCATCATGCCGCTGGAGGTGACGACGCCGACGATGATGCCGATCGAGGCCACGGCGAGGATGATTCGCATGGGGGCGGCTTTAGAACCGATGGCGGAGTTGAGAAAGTTGACTGCGTCGTTCGTCACGCCGACGAAGAGACCGGAGATGGCGAGAATTCCCAGAATACCGACGATGAAGGTGTAGATTTCGCTCATGGCAGGTTTCAGTACAAACAGTGAACAAATTTACTGGAAATTTCCCGATGAAACGGTTTTGCAACGGATTGTTAACAATTATTTAACGTGATCCCCCGCTGTGTGAATCTCCCGCGCGGGTATGGGTTTTCGGGCGGCGGCCGATCGTGGTGGCAGTTGTGGCGACGGATCGTGGCAACGGGTCATGGCTATAGATCGTGGCGGCAGGTCTTGATGGCAGTTGTGGCGCCAATCAGCGCGTTCCGATGCCGTAAAACAGCGGAGCGGACCGCCGTCATGCGATCCGCTCCGCCGCGTGTATTCGGGAGGCGCTGTTCTCTCCCCCCCCCGGTGTTTACTCCTCGTCGGTGTCGGTGTAAGCCTTGAGCAGCTTCTCCTGCACGTCGGAGGGCACCTGCTCGTAGGAGGAGAACTTCATGGTGTAGGTGGCCGATCCGGAGGTCAGCGACGAGAGGGTGGTCGAGTACCGGTAGAGTTCGGCCAGCGGGACGAGGGCGTTCAGGCGGTCGAAACCCTTGTCGGACTCCATGCCGGCGATCATGGCTCGGCGGTTCTGCAGGTCGCTCATCACGGCGCCCATGTACTCGCTCGGCACGAGGACCTCGACGTTGTAGATCGGCTCCATGATCTTCGGGCCGGCATTGCGGAATGCCTCCTTGAAGGCGTTCCGGGCAGCCAGTTTGAACGAGATTTCGTTCGAATCCACCGGGTGCATCTTTCCGTCGTAGATGATCACGCGGATGTCGCGGGCGTAGGAGCCTGTCAGCGGGCCCTGGTCCATCTTCTCCATGATACCCTTCAGGATGGCGGGCATGAATCGGGCGTCGATGGCGCCGCCGACGATGGCCGAATAGAACTGGAGTTTTCCGCCCCACGGCAGATCGTACTCCTCCTTGTTCTTGATGTTGACCACCATGTCACCCTTGCCGGGGACCTTGTAGTTCTTCGGTTCGGGCATTCCCTCGTAGTAGGGCTCGATGATCATGTGCACCTCGCCGAACTGGCCGGCGCCGCCCGACTGTTTCTTGTGGCGATAGTCGGCCTGGGCGACCTTGGTGATCGTCTCGCGATAGGGGATCTTCGGGGCGATGTATTCGTAGGGGAGCTTGTTCTCCTTCTCGATGCGCGAGCGGAGGATGTTCAGATGGTGCTCGCCCTGTCCCTGGATGATGGTCTGCTTGAGCTCCTTGGAGTACTCGACCAGAATGGTCGGATCCTCGTATTTGGCGTCGTTGAGCAGTTTGCCGAGCTTCTCCTCGTCGCCCTGCTCCTTGCACTTGATGGCGGCGCGGTAGCGGGGCTCGGGGAAGACGATGGGTTCGATCGTCACGGGGGCAGCGGGCGACGAGAGGGTGTCGTTCGTGCGCGTGCCCTTCAGCTTGACGGTGCATCCGATGTCGCCGGCCGAGAGTTCGGTCACCTTGATGCGGTTCTTGCCGGCCACGGCGAAGAGCTGCGAGAGCTTCTCCTTGTTGCCCGTGCGGGTGTTAACGAGTTCGGTGCCCTCGGTGATCTTGCCGCGGATGACGCGGAAGTAGGAGATCTCGCCGATATGCTGTTCGAGCTGGCTCTTGAAGACGAAAGCCACGGCGGGAGCCGTCTCGTCGGCGAGGATCTCTTCGCCCTCGGTGGAGAGGAAGGCGGGGGCCTTGAGCGGGCCGGGAGCGACGTTGATGATGAACTCCATCAGACGTTTCGTACCGATATCGCGTTTTCCGCTGGCGCAGAAGATGGGCATCACCTCGCGGCGCGAGACGCCGATCTTCAGTCCGGCGCGGATATCGTCCTGCGTGAGGGTCCCCTTGTCGAAATAGAGCTCCATGAGGGCCTCGTCGTGTTCGGCGGCCATCTCGACGAGCTCCTTGTTGAGCTCCATGGCGCGTTCCATCTCCTCGGCGGGGATTTCGAGCTCTTCGCGGTGGCCGTCGTTGTCCTTGAAGCGGTACATCTTCATCAGCAGCACATCGATGAAGGCGTTGAATCCGGCACCCTGGTTGATGGGATACTGCACCAGGACGGGTTTTACGCGGGAAGCGGCCTTGATCGACTCGAATGCGGCCTCGAAGTTGGCCTTGTCGGCATCGAGCTGGTTGATGACGCCGATGACGGGCTTTTTGAGCAGGCGGGCGTAGCGGGCCTGGATTTCGCTGCCGACCTCCCATCCGTTCTGGGCGTTGAAGAGGAATACGCCGACGTCACCGACCTTGAATGCCGAGAAGAGGTTTCCGCAGAAGTCGTCGGATCCGGGGCAGTCGATGATGTTGAGTTTTCGGTCCATGAATTCGGTGAAGAGAATCGTGGAGTAGATCGAGCGTTTGTATTCGTGCTCGATGTCCGTATTGTCCGAGAGCGTGTTGTTGGTCTCGATACTACCCCTGCGGTCAATGACCTTCCCTTCGTAGGCCATGGCTTCCGCAAGGGTAGTTTTACCCGTGCCCGGGGCACCGATAAGTACAATGTTCTTGATCTCTTTGGCTGAATAGTTTTTCATATTCCGAAAAGTTTTAGGTTTTGGTTTCGTTTTGGTTGGTTTGCGTCGCTTCTGCGGGTAGCCTTGGTTTTGTAGGTTTGCGGTTTTCGGTTTTGCTTGGGGCCACCCCGTTTTGGCGCGCGACTATAAATATACGAAATAATCGGGAAAAACAACGGCCGTAAACGAAAAAATCGCCCGCAGGGGGCGATTTTCATTCGGGAGATCCGGCCGAAACTACCGTTTCGCCGACCGACACGCTTCGATCACCGGGACGATGACACGCTCCATGATGTCGTAACCTTCGCGCAGGGGGTGAACTCCGTCGCGGGTCAGCTCGCTGCGCATCGAGCCGTCGTCGGCCGCCATGGCCGAGTAGTAGTCGACCCAGGGGATCTGCTGCTCGTCGGCATAGGCCTTGAGGCGATCCCTGAGCGTACGGATCTGCTCGGCTACCCCCTTGATCTCGGGCCGCCAGGGGAACTGTCCGGCGGGGAGCGGCGAACAGAGGATGGGCTGAATCCCGGCCGCACGGGCCAGTTCGGCCATCGAGACGATGTTCTCGACAATGTGTTCCATCTCGATCGGGCCGTTGTTGAGGGCCAGGTCGTTGACGCCGGAGAGGATCACGACCATCCGGGGATGGAGGTTGATCACGTCGGCGCGGAATCGGCAGAGCATCTGCGAGGAGACCTGGCCGCTGATGCCGCGGCAGGCGAAGTTGTTGTCGGTGAAGAACTCCGGATGGGCATCGTCCCACCCGTCCGTAATCGAATTGCCCATGAAGACCACTTCGGGGGCCTTTGTCAGTTGGGCATTTGCGGCGGCATAGCGGCCGTAGTCGGCCCAGTCTCTGTTCTGGGCGGTCGTCAGCAGCGGCATGGCGGCCAGCACGATCATCAGTATCCGTTTCATGGGTGTGCTTCTTATTTGCCGACGACGGCCTCCAGCTCCTCGACCGTCACGGGGATCTTCCGGTCGCCGAGGATGCGGCTGCCGGTTTCGGTGACGAGGATGTCGTCCTCGATGCGGATGCCGCCGAAATCGCGGTAGGCCTCGAGGGCGTCGTAATCGACGATACCCTTGTAGAGCCCTTCGGCGCGGCACTTGTCGATCAGGGCGGGGATGAAGTAGAGTCCCGGTTCATCGGTGAGGATCGTACCGGGTTCGATGCGCCAGGCGGCGCGGTAGACGCACGTTCCCGACTGGGCGGCGCGTTCGGCGATCGTCGAGAAGTCGAACGAGCGTTCGCCCATGGCCTCGCAGTCGTGGACGTCCATGCCCAGTCCGTGCCCCAGTCCGTGGGGCATGAGCATCGTCATGGCTCCCGAGGCGACGGCATCGGCGGGCGAGCCCTTCAGCAGCCCCAGTCCGACCAGCCCTTCGGCCATCACCGTATAGGCGGCGTTGTGGACCTCGGTGTACATCATGTGGGGTTTGACGATGCGGGCGACGTGGTCGTGGGCCGCCAGCACGATGTTGTAGATATCCTTCTGTTTCTGGGTGAAACGTCCGCTGACGGGATAGGTGCGGGTATGGTCCGAGCAGTACCCCTCGATGCTTTCGCCACCGGCGTCGCAGAGCAGCAGCCGGCCCTCTTCGAGAACCCCTTCGGCGTTGAGGTTGTGGAGCGTTTCGCCGTGCTGCGAGACGATCGAGGGGAACGAGACGCCCTGCCCCATCGACTTGGCGACGCCCTCGATGGCGCCGGCGATTTCGCGTTCGACGACCCCCGGGCGGCACATCTTCATGGCCAGCGTGTGCATGGCGTATCCGATGTGGAAGGCGCGCTCCATGGCTTCGATCTCCTCGGCGCTCTTCTTTTCGCGCATCTCGGCAACGGCGAACATCAGGTCGACCGACTTGTAGTCGTGCAGGGCGGCGGGTTTGATGCCGAGCAGGTCGGAGAGGAGCAGCTTTGTTTCGCCGCGATAGGGGGGCAGATAGTGGATCTTTCGGCCGAGGGCGATGGCGCGGCGCAGCCGTGCGGCCAGATCGGCGAGCGGGAAGGTGGCCGTCACGCCGACCTCGGCACCCATGTCGCGGAGCGTGGGCTGAGGACCGGTCCAGATGATGTCCTCGACGGTGAAGTCATCGCCGTAGAGGGCCTCTTCGCCCGAATCGGCATCGATCAGGCCGACGACCGAGGGGACGTTCAGCCCGAAGTAGTAGCGGAACGTCGAGTCCTGACGGAAATAGTAGGCGTTGTTGGGATAATTGTTCGGAGCGAGGCTGTTGCCGGGCAGCAGGATGATGCCCTGTCCGATCTTGGTGCGCAGCTCGCGACGGCGCGCGGTATAGGTCTTTGCGGAAAACATAGTGCGTAGTGTTTTCCACAAAAATAGCAAAAAATCGGTTGATGCGTCAATTTGCGGGGGAGAAATCGAGCGAGGCGCCCGCCTCGTCGACGCGGACCGTGACCTCGCGGCCCAGATAGAGGGCCCGGTTGGGTTCGTCGTGGCCGGCCGGGAATCCGTAGACGACCGGGATTCCCAGCGGACGGAGATAGGCGTCGAGGATCGATTCGGCGCTTTCGACACCGAACTTTTCGCAGCCGATCGTCTTCGTGAAGTGACCCACGACGACGGCCCGCAGCTGCCGCAGCACGCCGCAGCGTTCGAGGCTCTGCATCATGCGGTCGATGCGGTAGGCGAATTCGCCGATCTCCTCGATGAACAACACCGTCGGTCCGTCGCACCGCAGGGCCTCGGGCGTGCCGTTTGCGGCGCAGATCACCGTCAGGTTACCGCCGGCCAGCCGTCCGCGAGCCTCGCCCGGGCAGTTGAGCGGATGGGGTGCGACGTCGATGCGGCTGATCTGGCCGAAGAGGGCCTCGCGCAGCGATTCGGAGGAGTCCTCCTCGTCCTCCTCGAAGCGGAATCCGACGGGCATCGGTCCGTGGATGCTCTCGATGCCCATGCGTCGCAGGACGAGGTGGAGCGTGGTGATGTCGCTGAACCCGACGATCCATTTCGGATCCCGGCGCAGCGGTTCGAGATCCACCATCGGCAGCAGCCGGACCGACCCGTATCCGCCGCGGCAGGCGATGATGGCGCGGATCGAGGGGTCGTCGACCATCCGTTGCAGATCGGCCGCACGCAGCGAGTCCCGGGCGGCGAAGTAGGGCTCTTCGCGGCAGGCGCAGTAGCGGCCGAATCGGACGTGAAGCCCCCACCCTTCAATCCGTTCCCGGATCCGGGCCGTGTCGATCTTTTTGGGGAGCTTTCCGGCGGGTGAGACCAGCGCTACGGTGTCGCCCTCCCGCAGCCAGCGGGGACGGATAAAGTCCTGCGAAGCGAGCGAGTCGGCCGGCCTGGCCATTGCCGTCGTCACGCCCGTTGCGACGATTGCCAGCAGCAGCGCGACGCGTCTCATTCGTGTCGGGCGTGTTTGCGGGTGAGACCCTCGGGCAGGGGCAGCGAGAGGCGCGAGAAGCTGACGACGGCGGCGGCGATGGCGAAACACCCGGCGAGCATCAGGGCGGCGTGGGTGCTGTTCTGGGGGACAAGGTGGAAGAGCAGGGCCATCAGGGCGGCGCCGGTCGTCTGCCCGACGAGCCGGGCCGTAGCCAGCATGCCGCTGGCCGAACCGCTGCGGGTCGGGGGGGCCGAGGCGATCAGGATGCTGTTGTTCGGCGACTGGAAGAATCCGAATCCGGCGCCGCAGAGCATCAGCCTCCAGACGATGTCGCCGTGCGAGGGGTTTTCGGGTAACCAGGCCAGCAGGAAGAGTCCGGCGGCCATGGCGGTCAGTCCGACGCCGCCGAGCAGCCCCGCGTGGACGCGTTCGACGAGCAGTCCGGCCACCGGAGCGACGATCATGATGATGGCGGGCCAGGCCGTGAGCAGCAGTCCGGTCTCGACGTCGCTGTATCCGCAGGTGTGCTGCAGGTAGAAGGGCAGCGCCACCATGGCGAGCATCTGTCCCAGGAACGAGCAGATCGACGTGAGCACCGAGACCGAGAAGATCGGGATGCGCAGCAGGTCGAAGGGCAGGATGGGATAGGTTTCGCGCAGCTGGGAGCGGATGAAGAAGAATCCGATGATGAGCATTGCGGCGATTCCGAGCGAGAGGATCCGCGGGTCGAGACCGTGGGAGAATCCCTCGATGGAGGACATCATCAGACCGAATGTCAGGGCATTCATCAGGGCGTCGCGCCAGCTGAAGTGGTGGGCGGCGTCCTTGACGGGGTTCGAGGGGAGGAATCGGTGGCTGAGGGTGAGGGCGGCCACTCCGACGGGGATGTTGACGGCGAAGAGCCAGGGCCAGTCGGCCACGGAGAGGATACCGGCGGCGATCGTCGGGCCGGCGACCGACGAGACGGCGACGACCGTAGCGTTGATGCCCAGACCGCGTCCGAGTCGGGCCCGGGGGTAGATGAACCGGACCAGTGTGGTGTTGACCGAGGTGACGGCGGCGGCTCCGAAACCCTGCATGACGCGGGCCAGGACGAGGGTTTGGAACGATCCCGAGAGGGCGCAGCCGACCGAGGCGACGGTGAAGAGGGCCAGCCCTCCGATGTAGATCTTGCGGTAGCCGAGGACATCGCCCAGGGCCGAGAACGAGAGCAGCGAGACCATGATGGCCAGCTGATAGGCGTTGACGATCCAGATGGAGTCGGCGGCCGAGATACCGAGTTGGGCGCTGATGGTCGGGAGGGCGACGTTGGCGATCGAGCCGTCGATGACCGAGAGCGAGACGCCGAACGAGACGGCGAGGATGGCACCCAGCCGGCGGGGCATGGGCAGACCGTCGGCGGGTGTGGAGATATGGGGATTCGTGTACATCGGCGGCAAAGGTACGAATAAAAAGCGAGAGGTGCGCCTGGCGGGGTGCACCTTTTATCTTATTGATCGGACCGGTTGTTGCGGACCGACGAATGACAGATGTTCAGCAGTCCGATGGCCAGCAGGACTGCGATGGGGAAGTTTCCTGTTGGTTCGCAGTCGGGGAAGAGCAGGCGGGTGGCTGCCCGGATGGCGATGGCGATGATGATCAGCGAGACGATCAGGATGCGGATAACCTTGTCGATGTCCATAAGGAGACGTGTTTGGGGGTTGTCGTACCGCAAATATAAAAATAGATTTATCGAAAAACAAATTAAATTTATTGTTTTTCGATAAATCTATGGGGCGATAGCTCCTGCCCTGCAAACGTTTCTTCTGGCCGGACTTTTCGGGGCGGGAATTTTTCTCTGTTCCGTGACAGCCCTGTTCATCCGGCTCTGTCTTCCTGGTCCTATTCATCCGGCTCTGTCTTCCTGGTCCTGTTCATCCGGCTCAGTCCTTCCTGGTCTTGTTCATCCGGCCCCGTCCTTCCTGGTCCTGTTCATCCGGCCCCGTCTGTGCCGGCTCGTTCGCCCGAGCCTGATCGCCGGTCTTTCGAGGCGACCCTCACTCCGCCCCCTCCCCTTCTATTCTATTCGGCGTCGACGAACTTGTAGAGCTGGTCGCCGCGGCGGATCACACCCGGGGTATGGATGGCGCAGAGTTCGCCCTGAACCACCTTTTCACAGGGCTTTCCGTCGGGACCATGGAGTTCGGTGAGGGGCTGTTCGGCCACACCGGTTGTGGCACCGAGGAAGAAGATCTCCTCCCCGACCTCGAGGGTCGAGGCCTCGACGGCCACCTCGGCCACCGAGAGTTTCTTGTAGAAGTTCACCACCTTGCCGACATAGACCTTGCGCTTGGTGGCCGACGAACCGTAGGCGGTACTGTGCTCCGCCACGGGGCGTCCGGCGTAGTAACCCTCCCAGAATCCGCGGTTGAAGACCTCGCGCAGACGCTCCTTGAGTCCTGCGGCGAACTCCGGGGTGTAGCTGCCGGCCTCCAGGGCCCGGAGCGCCTCGTCGTAACAGCCCACCACGCGCTTGACATACTCCGCCCCGCGGGCACGCCCCTCGATCTTCAGCACGCGCACCCCCGCGGCGATCATCTTGTCGAGGAAATCGATCGTGCAGAGGTCCTTCGGCGAGAGGACATACCGTCCGTCGATATCGAGCTGGGCGCCGGTCTCCTTGTCGGTGACGGTGTATTTGCGGCGGCACAGCTGGCGGCAGGCGCCGCGGTTGGCCGAGCATCCGGTCTCGTAGAGCGAGAGGTAGCAGCGTCCCGATACCGACATGCAGAGGGCGCCGTGGGCGAACATCTCGATCTCGACCAGTTCGCCGCGCGGGCCGCGGATCTGCTCCGCCTCGATGCGGCGATGGATCTCGGCCACCTGTTCGAGGGTCAGCTCGCGGGCCAGCACCACCGTGTCGGCCCACTGGGCGTAGAAGCGCACGGCCTCCGAATTCGAGATGTTGCACTGGGTCGAGATGTGCACCTCCTGTCCGATCTGGCGGGCGTAGAGGATGGCGGCCATGTCCGAAGCGATGATGGCGTCGACGCCGGCCTTCCGGGCGCGGTCGATGACGGCGTGCAGGTCGTCGATCTCATCCTCGTAGACTACGGTATTGACCGTCAGATAGCTCTTGACGCCGGCCTTGCGGGCCAGACCGACGATCCGTTCGAGGTCGTCGAGCGTGAAGTTGGCGGCCGAAGCCGAGCGCATGTTGAGTTTCCCGACGCCGAAGTAGATGGCGTCGGCGCCGGCCTGAATGGCAGCGGCCAGCGATTCGTAGGACCCCACCGGGGCCATGATCTCTATGTCGGATCGTTTCATTTCCGGGTTGTCAGTGTTTGCGGCCCATCAGTCCGGCGGCGAAGTCCCGCATCTGGCGGGTCCGTTCGGGATTGGCCGTGAGGGTATCGAGTTGGGCCAGCGCCCGTTCGAACCGCAGCGAGATCTGCTGTTCGGTCAGACGCGGAATGTCGAGCCGGTCGTAGATCTCCTTCACGATCGAGATCTTCTCCTGGTCGGAGAGTTCCGGATTGCGGTAGGTTTTGCGGAGGATTTCGCGCGTGGGTTCGTCGGCATGGCTCATGGCCGTGATCATCAGATAGGTCTTCTTCCCCTCGAGGATATCGCCGCCGATGGCCTTTCCGAGACGTTCGTCCCCGTAGCTGTCGAGCAGGTCGTCCTGCAGCTGGAAGGCCAGTCCGAGTTCGATGGCGAAGCGGCGCAGTTTGCGGCAGTCCTCCTCGGAGGCGCCGCCGAGCGTGGCACCGATGGCGACGGCACCGGCCAGCAGCACCGAGGTCTTCAGTTCGATCATGTGCATGTATTCGACGACCGAGACCTTGGGCTTGTGTTCGAAATCCATGTCGTACTGTTGCCCTTCGCACACCTCGAGAGCCATGGCGTTGAAGATCGTGAGGACCTGCGGCAGGGTCTGGGACGGGATGGCGCTCAGCAGGCGGTAGGCGCAGATGAGCATGGCGTCACCCGAGAGGATGGCGACATTCTGTCCCCATTTGGCATAGACCGAGGGTTTTCCGCGGCGGACGGCGGCGTTGTCCATGATGTCGTCGTGCAGGAGCGTGAAGTTGTGGAAGACCTCGACGGCCGCGGCGGCGGGCAGCGCGTGCTGGATGTCGTCGGTGAAGATGCCGCAGGCGAGCATCAGCAGCATCGGGCGGAGGCGTTTTCCTCCTCCGGCCAGCGAGTATCCGATTGGCGCATAAAGGAGTTCGGGCTCGGCCGGGAATTCGGTCTGGGCCAGGTAATTTTCGATGGTTTGCAGCAGTTGCTCGTTATTTTGCATGGCTCGGGAAGTTTTTTTCGGATCAAAACAGACCCAAAAATACGAAAAAACTTTGGAGTGGCCGAATTTTCGTGTAACTTTGAGTATACGAAATCAACTTTAATCTGAAATACAGCTATGAAAAAACTTGCGATCGGTGTCGATATCGGTGGTATCAACACCGCCTTCGGCCTGGTAGACGAAAATGGCGATCTCTATGCCGAATCGGTCATTTCGACCAAGAAATACCCCTATGTCGACGACTATCCGGCCTATGTCGAGGAGCTTTGCGACTCGCTGCAGGCCCTGGCCCAGAGCCTCTCGTTCGAGTACGAGCTGGCCGGAATCGGCATCGGTGCTCCGAACGCCAACTTCCACAAGGGGACGATCGAGATGCCCGCCAACCTGTGGAAGTTCCGCGAAGGGGAGACCAATCTCGACGAATCGCGCCGGATCTTCCCGCTGGCCGAGGACATCTCGCGCCACTTCAACGGGGCGAAGACCGTGGTGACCAACGACGCCAATGCCGCCACCATCGGCGAGATGATCTACGGCAATGCCAAGGGGATGAAGGACTTCATCATGATCACGCTCGGTACGGGTCTCGGTTCGGGCTTTGTGGCCAACGGCGAGATGATCTACGGCCATGACGGATTTGCCGGCGAGTTCGGCCATGTCATTGTCGAGCGCAACGGCCGCGAGTGCGGATGCGGGCGTCGGGGCTGCCTGGAGGCCTATGTCTCGGCAACGGGTATCAAGCGTACGGCCTTCGAGCTGATGGCCAAGATGAACGTCCCGAGCAAGCTGCGCAGCATTGCCTTCGACGATTTCGACGCCTCGATGATCTCGGCCGCCGCCGAGCAGGGCGACCCCATCGCCAAGGAGGCCTTCCGCTTCACGGGCGAGATGCTGGGACGGGCGCTGGCCGACATCGTGACGGTCACCTCGCCCGAGGCGATCTTCCTCTTCGGCGGACTGTCGAAGGCGGGCAAGCTGCTCTTCGAGCCGACGCAGTGGTACATGGAGGAGAACATGCTCTTCGTCTTCAAGAACAAGGTGAAACTGCTGCCGAGCGGCATCCAGGGCAAGAATGCCGCCATCCTCGGCTCCTCGGCCCTGATCTGGCAGGAACTCGAGCACCAGAAATAGCCGATCCAACCGGCAAGCATGACGGGCGGAGCCTTCGGGCTCCGCTCGTTTTTAAACGAACCTCAAACTTACAGATAACCAAATGAAACGACTGATTTTGTTGACCGCCGCACTGCTGACGGTCGTTGTGGCTGCGGCGCAGGTGCGCTTTGTCGACGCCACGCAACTCACGCTGATCGGCAAGGCGCTGCCGACCTCACACCCCTACCACCGTATCGATACGACCCGCTACAAGGGCTTCACGCGTTCGGAGAACCAGCAGGTCCGCTGTTCGGCGGGGCTGGCGCTGGTCTTCCGGACCAACTCCACGCGTATTGACATCAAACCCCTCTACACGTCGTTTGTCTACCGCGGGACCAGTACGCCGCGGGTTGCCTCGGAGGGTTTCGACCTCTATATCCGCCACAACGGCGAGTGGCTCTATGCCGCCTCGCAGGCTGCAGGCAAACGCGGCCAGACCTTCACGCTGATCAAGGAGATGGACTCCACGGAGAAGGAGTGCCTGCTCTACCTGCCCAACTACAGCGAGCTGCTCTCGCTGGAGATTGGTGTGGACGAGGGGGCCGCGATCGAGCCGATGGAGAATCCCTTCCGCCACAAGATCGTGATCTTCGGCTCGAGCTACACCCACGGCGTCTCGACGAGCCGGCCGGGGATGAGCTACCCGATGCAGATCGAGCGCAACACGGGGCTCTACTTCTGCAGCATCGCCTGCAGCGGCAACAGCAAGCTCCAGCCCTATTTTGCCGACTACCTGCGGGATGTGACGGATGCCGATGCGATGGTTTTCGACAGCTTCTCGAATCCCGATGCGAAGATGATCCGCGAGCGGCTGATCCCCTTCATCGCCCGCATCCGCGAGAAGCTGCCCGAGACGCCGCTGATCTTCGTGCAGACGATCTACCGCGAGAGCGGCAACTTCAACCTGGGGGTGCGTCGGCGCGAGGAGGCCAAGCGTGAGGCGGCCCGCGAGATGATGGCCGAGGCGATGAAGCGCTTCGACAACGTCTACTTCCTCGACCTGAAGAACCTCACGGGCAACGACCACGTCACGTCGGCCGACGGCACCCATCCGTCGGATCTGGGTTACTGGCGCTGGGCGCAGAATCTCCAGCCCGAGTTGCTGGAGGTGCTGCACCGGTGCGGCATCCGTTGATTCCGGATGCGGGTCCGCCCCGCCCTGCTCATGAAAAGGCCCCTGCAACGTTCGGGTTGCAGGGGCCTTTCTTGTCGGGGTCTCTCCGCTGTGCGGGCGGCTATTCGCGGATCAGCGTGTCGTAGTCGCCGGCGGGTTCGTATCCGAGCAGCAGGGGCCGTGGCCGGGTGTTGTCGAAACGGTCGTTGAGGGGGCTCCGCGTGGGGTCGAACCACGGACAGCGGATCCCGGCCAGATCGAACAGCAGATGGGGCAGATCGTCCGACGAGAAGCGCCGGTCGGCGGCCCGGACGACCTGAGCCACGACATCGGGGTGCCGTTCGCGGTAGGAGTCCGACATCCAGATCAGGAACGGGATCTCGAACTGATAGCGGCAGATGCCGGCCGTAAGCGGCGTGTAGGTGCGGCCGAACTGGTCGCGGTAGTCGAACATCTCCTCGCCGTGGTCCGGGAGGTAGATCACGATGGCTTCGCGGTCGGCGAAGCGCTCCATCATGGCGTCGACCACCCGGTCGTTGTAACGCGTGGCGTTGTCGTAGTCGGCCAGGATCTGCTTCTGGCGGCTGTTCAGATCGGGGCGGTCGTAGGATTCGGGGGTGAAGAAGGCCTCTTCGGGCGGGAAGCGGTTGTTGTAGTGGACGTGCTGCCCCATCAGGTGGAAGAGGGTCAGCTCGGCCTTCACGCCCGTCGGAACGATCCGGTCATACTCCCCGATCAGCTCCATGTCGAGCGGATAGCGCCGCGGATTGACCCCCGTGAAGAGGAGGCTGTTGCTGCGGGCGTTGAAGAGGTTCTTCAGCCCGAGGTCGTGGAAATTGGTCACCGTACCGGCGGCCTGGTTGTCCAGATGGAAGGTCTCGTAGCCGGCCTTCAGAAAGAGGGCCGGGAAGAGCGGCGCCTCGTCCCAGCGCTGCCCGGCGTCGAGACTGGCCGGCGAGAAGATCTGGTTGAGGACCGAGGTGGTGAGGTTGGCGGGTGAGACGACATCGTTCAGCCGGTAGAGTTCGCCGCGTTCGAGCCGTTCGGCGAGCCGCGGATTGGTCGGCATTCCGTAGCCGTAGAGGCTCGAGTGGTGCTTGTTGAACGACTCGCCGATGATCACGACGATCGTCGGCGAACGGAACGAGCAGCTCTCCACGCGGGCCGATTCGAGCATCTGCAGCAGCCGCTGGGCCCGTTCGGGCGAGAAGTTGTTCGCCGCCAGGGCCGTGTGGATGCGTTCGAAGGTGGAGATCGGGGTGCTCGGGGCCGAGATGGCGGGGGCGTCGTGTCGTGTGAGCAGCATTTTGCCGAAGATCTGGATCCGGCTGACGGAGATGCCGAGCCCGATGAGCAGCAGCACTCCCAGTGTCGAGCGCAGCACGCGGCTGCGGAGGTGGAAACGAGGGGCATGGCGCCGCAGCATCACGTATCCGGCGATGAGCAGGACGAAGAAGAGCGTCAGCAGCACGAAGGTTGTCGAGGCGCAGTAGGTCTTCAGGAATTCGGTGCTCTCCTGCCTGTCGGTCTCCCAGAGGACCTGGATGACCGATGCCGAGCAGAGGGTTCCGAACCGGAGCTGGAGGAAACTCTCGGCATAGGAGGCCGCGCCGAGGATGAGCAGCAGGGCCGAGACGTAAAGGTTGCGGAGGATCCGGCGCACGGTCGACTCCTCGCCCGAGGCTCTTTGCCGGCGGAGCAGCAGGAGCGGGGCCGAGAGGACATAGGCACGGAAGAACGAGAGCAACAGGGCCAGAATCAGATTCCGCCAGACGAAGAAGGTCATCTCGCGGCTGACGGCGTAGAGGATGTCGGGGAGTGTGGGGACGAGGGCCGCGAAGAGGAAGAATCCGGGATTCTCGCCGATCGGGCGCAGCAGTCGAGAAAAAGTGCTGCCGACCTTTTCGGGCCGACAGCACAGGTGTCGCAGCTTCATGCCTTGCGGGGAACTACTTCATGACGATCTGCGTGGAGCCGATCAGACGACCTTCGCTGTAGAGTTCCACGATGTAGGTTCCGGCGGCGAATCCCGTCGAGTTGAAGTAGATGCCCACCTCGAGGTCCTGATTCTGGTAGTCGACCTCACGCATGGCCGAATAGCTGAGCCGTTCGCCCTCGAATTCGAAGGTCGGCATCTGTTCGGTGGTGAGCACATAGCCGTCGGGCGAGGTGATCCGCACGTAGACGGCACGGTTTCCGGGCGTAGCCAGTTCGTTGGCCGAGAGGACGAAGTCGACGCGCAGACGCGAGGCGTTCTTCACGCGCGAGACGGGTTTGCTGCGGTCGTTGAGGGCCGTCAGACGGATGTCGCGGGCGCGGAGTACGGCTCCGACCTTGACCTTGTTGTCGAGTTCGGCGGCCTTCTCTTCGGCCATTTCGGCGCGCAGACGGGCCGTGGAGATCTCCTTGCGGTAGCCGACGTTCTCCTTGATGAGCTGTTTGTTGAGCGTATTGAGCGAATCGATCTGGCGGACGTAGCCCTTCATGATGGTACGCAGCGTGCCGACCTCCTTCTCGTACTGTTTGATTTTGGCCAGGTTCCACGAGCGCTCCTTCTTCAGGCGGGTCATGAGCGAGTCGGCGCGTTCGCGTTCGATATCGAGGCCGCGGGAGATCGAGTCGTTCGAGATCTGGAGGTTGTCGTAATCCTCCATCAGCCGGCCCAGATCGTTCTGGATCGAGTCGCGGTCGGCGCGCAGCAGTTCGTTGTCGAGCATCTGCTGGCGGTGGATGCCGAAGTAGAGGGCCGAGATAGCCACCAGGATGACCGAGAGGATGATGATGACGATGCGATAGCCGCGGATGGACTTTCCGGCATCGGGCTGCGGCGTCGAGAAGTCGTCGTCTTCGAATTCCGAAGGATCGTATCCCTGTTTGTTTTCCATAGGAGGTTGGTTTTAGCGGTGACGTACGGGCCGGACCGGCCGGCAGCAGCCGGGCTGCGGGGGTGGGTGGCGGTGTTCGACACCGGGATGTTGTCTGGTTTGGCAAAGATAGTCAAAAAATGCGAATCCGGAAGCCGTCGCGCGTCATACTTTGCGAAAGCCCTGCATTCGGGGGATCTCTGTCTACCTGACGAGGCTTGTGAGCGGGTATTTCAGCCCCTTGTAGCCGGAGATATAGGCCTGGATGCTGCCGATCTTGACCGGAGATTCGATGTAGAGCGGGATCTTGTTGTCGTCGTCCGAGATCCAGATGGTGAAGATCGTGCCGTCGGTGAACGAATATCCCTCGGTGGTGCCGAGCTGGCATTCGAACTTCAGCGTGCGGAATCGGCCCATGTTTCGGATCTTCTTGGTTTCGCGGCCCAGGTAACGGTAGTGGATCTGCTTGATGGTGTCCTGCAGGACCATCTGCAGCGTGCCGGGCTCGCCGACGCGGAAATCCTCGGCTTCGGCTGACCGCAGGGTGAAGAAGAGCGAGATGGGGTCCATGCTCTCGCGGGTGAGGGTCATCTGTTTTTCGCGGAAGGGGCGCTGCCGGCTCCGCCAGCGGGTGTGGATCGTCGAATCGGCCCAGAGGTAGGTGTAGTAGCTCTGGAAGGTGTAGTCGCCCTCGTGGAGGTCGCTCTCGAAGCGGACGGGGCGCAGCTCCTGCGGGTCGATCCACACGCGGTAGATATCCTCCAGGTTGAAGAACCAGCGGTAGGTGGGCAGCGTGCGGCCGATTCCCTCGACGCGGTAGCGGGGCGTGCCCTCCGAACGGTCGTCGTAGGTGCAGACCTCGACGCTGCCGACCTCCGTGTTGGGGAACATCTTGGCCTTGTAGCTCACCCGGTAGTAGAGCGCTTCGCCCGGATGGTAGAGCTGTGCGGCGAGGGGCGATGCCGCCGCAAGCAGGAGTATGCTGAACAGCAGTTGTTTGATCTTCATCGTGAGCAGGTGTTTAACGAATAACGTATCGGTCGTGCGGAATATTACGAAATGCGTGAGAAATCGATCTCTTCGCGGCCCGAATAGCGGCGGCGCAGCGCTTCGAGGCCGCGGTTGGGGGGCTCGGAGAGGGTCGGGTCGGCGGCGAGCACCGCGGCGGCGGCTTCACGCGAGACGGTGAGGATCTGCACGTCGGCCGTCGGGCTGGCGATCTTCAGGTCGAAGGCCATGCCGCTCTGCATCGTGCCGTTGATGTCGCCGGCGCCGCGCAGCTTGAGGTCGAGCTCCGCCAGGCGGAATCCGTCGTTCGTCTCGCACATGGCGTCGAGCCGGGCCCGGGATTCGCGCGAGAGCTTTTCGCCCGACATGAGGATGCAGTAGGACTGTTCGCCGCCGCGCCCGACGCGTCCGCGCAGCTGGTGCAGCTGCGAGAGGCCGAAGCGCTCGGCCGATTCGATGACCATGACCGTGGCGTTCGGGACATCGACCCCCACCTCGATGACCGACGTGGCGACGAGGATCTGCGCCTCGCCCTCCTTGAACTGCCGCATCGACTCCTCCTTGTCGGCGGGTTTCATCTTTCCGTGGCAGATCGCCGTGACGTACTGCGGCAGCGGGAAGTCGCGTGAGATGGCCTCGTAACCGTCCGTGAGGTCCTTGTAGTCCATCGCCTCGGACTCCTTGATGAGCGGGTAGACGACGTAGACCTGGCGCCCCTTGGCGATCTCGCGCCGCATGAATCCGAAGAGTTTCAGCCGTGCGGCATCCGTATAGTGGTAGGTCTTGATCGGGCGGCGTCCGGGGGGCAGCTCGTCGATCACCGAGACGTCGAGGTCGCCGTAGAGGGTCATGGCCAGCGTGCGGGGGATCGGCGTGGCGGTCATCACGAGGATATGGGGCGGCTGGGCGTTCTTGGTCCAGAGGCGGGCGCGCTGCTCGACGCCGAAACGGTGCTGCTCGTCGATGACCACGAAGCCGAGGTTCGCGAACTGCACGCGGTCCTCGATCAGGGCGTGGGTGCCGATCAGGATATGGACCTCGCCCGAGGCGATCCCCTCGAGGGCTTCGCGGCGTTCGCGGGTTTTCGAGGCGCCGGTGAGGATGGCCACCCGGACGGGCAGTCCGTCGAGCATCCTGCTGATGGTTGCAAAGTGCTGCCGGGCGAGGATCTCCGTGGGGGCCATCATGCAGGCCTGGTAGCCGTTGTCGACGGCCAGCAGCATCGACATCAGTGCCACGAGGGTCTTTCCGCTGCCGACGTCGCCCTGCAGCAGTCGGTTCATCTGGAATCCCGAGACGGTGTCGCGGCGGATTTCGCGGATCACGCGCTTCTGGGCGCCGGTCAGCGGGAAGGGGAGCTTTTCGTTGTAGAAGGTGTTGAAGACGCCGCCGACCTTCGGGAAGAGGAAGCCGTTGCTCTTCGAGAGGCGGGCCGTGCGGCGCTGCTGGATGTTGAGCTGCACGCCGAGCAGTTCGTCGAACTTCAGCCGGTACTGTGCCTGCCGGAGCAGCTCCTGCGACTGCGGGAAGTGGATGTTGTAGAGCGCCTCGCGCAGCGGGATCAGCCCGTACTGCTGGCGGAGCGCCTCGGGCAGCGGATCCGTAATGCGGTCGCGGGCCAGCGCCCAGGCGTTGCAGACGATCTGGTACATCCCCTTGGCACCGAGGACGTTTCCGAGTTTTTCGGTCGAGGGGTAGATGCCCTGCATGCCGCTTTCGGCCTTGCGCGAGAGGGCCTGTTCGATGGTTTCGAGTTCGGGATGGGCGATCGAGAGTTCGCCGCGGAAGAAGTTCGGGCGGCCGAAGACGAGGTACTCGCGCCCGACCTCGACGCGTTTTTCGATCCACTTGATCCCCTGGAACCAGATCAGTTCGGCGCGTCCCGAGGCATCCTGCACCTGGACCGAGAAGCGGCGTTTGCGTCCCGTTCCGGCGTAGGCGACGCCCATGACGCGGGCGCGGAACTGCACGTAGGAGAGTCCGGCCGTATCGGTGATCTCCGCGATGCGGTAGATGCGCGTGCGGTCGATGTATCGGAAGGGGTAGTGGCTGAGCAGGTCGCCCACCGTACGGATTCCGAGCTCCCGGTCGAGGAGCTTGGCCCGGGCCTCACCGACCCCCGGGACGAATTTGATATCGTTGTCGAGTATCTCCACCTGGCAAATATACGAAAAGGCGGCCGCAAAAGCTCCTTTTTCGGGCTCTTTTTTGCCGGGAGCCGTTCTGGACGGCGGCTGAGGGAGTGCTTGGCCGGTCATGCAGGCAGACAAAACCCTCTCGGGGCTGTTCCGTCGGAGCAGCCCCGAAACGGGATAACGAATGGAAAATACGGGTCATTAACAGGCTTCCGCCTTACCTGGATCCGGAAGGCCTTTTCGGGAGGATTTTTCGGGACAAATTTTCCGGGACAGATTTTTCGGGCTCTTCCTTTCCTCTTTCCTCTTTCCTCTTCCCTCTTTTGCTCTCTGCTCTCCCGGCTCGTCCTCTGTTCCCCGGGCTCTCTCCCCTCCCTGGACTCTCCCTGGACTCTCCCCTCCCCGGATTCTCTCCCCCCCCTCGCTTATTCGGCGTCGGTTGTTTTCTCTTCGAGCGTCACCTCGACACCCGAACGGGCGAAGGCTCCTTGATCCCACATGCCTGCGGATTCAGCCGTACGCTCCTCCTCGGTGAACTTGATTTGGAGCTCCCGGGTGGAGAACTCGCCGCCGTTTTCCGGACCGTCGATGTCCGTGAAGCGGATCTTCGCCTCGTTGAAGAGGCCCCTCCCGGAGATTTCGAACGAGCCGTCGCTGCCGGTCTCGACAGCGGTCGGGTCCTGACTACTCTGAACCTGGATCCCCGGAATCGGGTTTCCGGCCGGATCGCTGACCGTTCCCTTGACCAGGAATCGGTTGTAGGGGGTCCCGTACATGGTCAGGGAGGAGTCGTCGCCGGACTCGCAGGCGGTGCCGAAGCCGAGCAGTGACGCCGCCATCAATAACAGTTTGCCTTTCATGTTACCCATGAATTTTGATGATGTAGCCAAAGCGCCAACAGGGTAGCCGCACTGTCGACACGGAAAGATAGGGAAATTTTCGCAGATTACCAAAACCTTGCTATCTTTGTCTCGGATAAAATGCAAACGATGGATCTTTCGAAATTCAAGCGCCGTCCGACGTGCGAGGTACGGATCGGGCGGGTGACGATCGGCGGCGACCGCCCGGTGGCCGTGCAGTCGATGACCAATACCGATACGAACGATACACAGGCAAGCGTTGCGCAGATCGAGCGCATCGACCGTGCCGGCGGCAAGATCGTGCGCCTGACGGCTCAGGGGCGCCGCGAGGGGGAGAACCTCGGCCGGATTGTCAGCCAGCTGCGGGCCGACGGCTTCGATACGGCCATCGTGGCCGATATCCACTTCGTTCCGGAGGTGGCCTCCATTGCGGCGAAGTATGTCGACAAGGTGCGCATCAACCCCGGCAACTACCGCAACGAACACGGCGAATTCGAGGCGCTGATCGAACAGTGCCGCGAACGGGGTGTGGCGCTGCGCATCGGTGTCAACCACGGCTCGCTGGCCAAACGGGTCTTCGACCGCTGGGGCGATACGCCCGAGGGAATGGTCGTCTCGGCGATGGAGTTCCTGCGCATCTGCCGGGACCGGAAGTTCGATCAGGTGGTCGTCTCGATGAAGTCGAGCAACACGCGCGTGATGGTGGCGGCCTACCGGCTGCTGGTCGAGGCGATGGATGCCGAGGGAATGCACTACCCGATCCACCTCGGGGTCACCGAGGCCGGCAACGGGCTCGAAGGGCGTGTGAAGAGCGCCGTGGGGATCGGTGCGCTGATGGCCGACGGCATCGGCGACACGATCCGTGTCTCGCTGACCGAGGCCCCCGAGAACGAGATCCCCGTGGCACAGATGCTCGTCGAGCACTTCGCCCAACGTCCCGGTGAGTTCGAGGTGCTCCACCCCGAACGCTACTCGCCGACGGCCTACCGGCGCCGTTCGCACGTCACCGTGCCGGTCATTCACACCGAACCGCTCGACGGATTCCGGGTGCTGGAGGCCCGTTCGGGCAACCCGACGGCCGAACTGCGCGCCGCGATTCTCAACCTCGAGCAGGCCGACGACCCCGTCGTGGTTAAACGGCGCTACGAGGAGCGTTCGCTGGAGGCCGTGGCCGTGAAGGCGGCGGCCGACCTGGGCCCGCTGCTGCTCGACGGCCTGGCCGACGGCATCTGGATCGAGGCGCCGGCTCTTACCGGGGCCGAGATCCGCGACGTGGAGCTGATGATCCTGCAGGCGGCGCGCGTGCGCTTCTCCCACACGGAGTATATCGCCTGCCCCTCGTGCGGGCGGACGCTGTACGACATCGAGAAGACGCTGGCCGACATCAAGGCCCGCACGTCGCATCTGAAGAACCTCCGCATCGGCGTGATGGGCTGCATCGTCAACGGCCCGGGCGAGATGGCCGACGCCGATTACGGCTACGTCGGGGCGGGTCCCGGGCGCATCACCCTCTACAAGGGGCGTGAGGTGATCGTCCGCAACATCCCGCAGGAGGAGGCCCTCGACCGTCTCATCGAACTGATCCGCGAAAACGGCGACTGGGTCGACGCTCCGTCCGACACTCCGTCCGACGCTCCGGCGCAGAATTGATCCCGCCGGCCTGCCGTATTGCCATGTTCCGTTAGAATTCCCTGCGCATGACCATTCTGCCGCTTGCCTACCTGCCGTCGGTCTCCTACTTCGTGCACCTGCTCCACGGCGACTGCGTCGTGGACCTGGGCGAACATTTCGTCAAACGTTCCGAACGCAACCGGGCCCGGATCCTCGCCACCGACGGGGTGATGGAGCTCACGGCCCACGTCTGCCATGCCAACCGCCCGCGCCAGCCCATGCGCGACGTGCGGCTCGACTATTCGAAACGCTGGCAGCACCAGCACTGGGGGGCATTGGTCGCCTCCTACCGTTCGTCGCCCTATTTCGAACACTACGCCGCCCGTTTCGAGCCCTTCTACCGCCGCGAGTATACCTTCCTGGTCGATTACAACCACCGGCTGCTGGAGGAGCTCTGCACGCTGGCGCACGTTCCCCTGCCGCGCTTTTCTGAGCGCTACGTCGAACCCCGTCCCGGCGATCTCGACCTCCGTGCCCGACACAACGAGGGCCCGGCCTTCGTGGCCGAGCCCTATTTCCAGGTCTTTTCCGACCGGATGCCCTTTGCGGCTAATTTGTCGTTTGCGGACCTGCTGTTCGCGGAAGGCCCGGAGTCAGCTTCGGTTTTAGCACGTTGCCGATTCGGATCGTGACGCTGTCACGCAGATCGCCGGCCACGGCCTTCACCTCGACCACCCCCTTCATCGTCACCGAATCGGTGCGGTACTGACACGGGGCGTATTCCGTCATCTGAAGCGTGTCGGCCCCGGCCGTCAGCAGCGGCATCCCTGCCGACGAGTAGACGCGGAAGAGCTGCTTTTCGCTGTCGCGCAGCCGGCGGCGCTTGTCGACGATATGGAGTGTCGGCTCCTCGCGGTTCCACATCGCGCGGTAGAGGTAGTAGGCATCCTTGCATTCGCGGCGGTTGAGGGTGACCAGTCCGGCGCCGTTCACACCGTAGGCCCGGCGGGCCGATCCGTAGTCGAACAGGCTCTCGATCCATACGCCCCAGAAGAGCGAATCGTTCTGCAGGTTGCGGGCATACTCCTCGTGGAACCGCGTCTGCCGATCCTCGGGGAGCCAGTTCGAACGGGGCTCCTCCTGAGCCGTGTAGCTCTTGTGGCCGAGGAATCCCGGACCGCCGTAGCAGACCGCCGAACGCAGATAGGACCAGTTCTTCTTCAGCTGGTCGCGCCAGACGATGACGTCGTCGGTCGAACCGCGCTGCCATCCCACCGTCTGTTTCCAGACAATGAGATCCGTTACGAAATTCAGTGCTCCGTCCTGATCACTGCAGGCGACCGTCGGACGCGAGGGGTCCATCTCGTGCGCCGTGTCGTTGAGGCGGCGCAGGTAGGGCGTCACGTCGTCGCCGCGCATCCAGAGTTGCGAGAAGATGCCCCACATGGCCACCGACGGGTGGTTGATGTTCTGGGCGATGATCTCCTCCAACTGCTGCAGGCCGTTCTCCTCGAAGGCCGGGGTGGCGAAATAGGCCATGTCGCTCAGGAACGGTGCCCGGTGCAGCGGCATGTCGATCCAGACGAGCAGCCCCTGCTCGTCGCAGCGGTCATAGAGGTATTGCGCGTGGGGAATGACGGCCGAACGCAGGGCGTTGGCGCCGATGTCATGGACCCGCGCCAGATCGGCATCGTAATCCTCCTCGACGAGCGTACCGCCCGAGAGGCCGTTGTCGTGGTGGAGCACCACGCCGTGGACCGCTGTGCGGACGCCGTTGACGGTCAGACCTTCGCCGGTCGAGACATTGACCGTGCGGAAACCCGTGCGGACAACGACCCGGTCGGTGATGCTGTCTTCGCCGATGGCGGCCGTCACGGTGTAGAGCGACGGATGGTCGGGGCTCCACAGGTCGGGCTCCTCGACGGCGTAGGGTATCAGAACGGGTTTGCCGTCGATGCGGGCCTTCTGGCGGCGCGAGAAGACCTGGCGTCCGTCCGGAGCGGTGATCTCGACGTTGAGCGTACAGGCGTTCTCGTTTTTCGAGGTGAGGTGGATTTCGATGTCACCTTCGGCGCGTTCCGGGGTTGCACTCCGCTGGTGGATCAGCACCCCCTCCGAACCGAGATAGAGCGGAGAGATGGCGGTCCTCTCCGTAACGATGAGTTCGGCGCCGCGGTAGATGCCGCCGTAGAGGTTCATGTCGGTCGAGGTGGGCAGTACGTCGTCGCGCCAGCTGTTGTTGACCATCACGAGCAGGGCGTTGTCCGCACCGAAGCGGATTCGGTCGGTGATTTCGAAGACGAAGGCCGTACCGCCGCCGCGGTGGTTGCCGACATGGTAGCCGTTGACGTAGACGTCGGCGACGCTCTGCACGCCGTAGAACTTGACGAAGAGGCGTTTCGAGGCCCATTCGGCGGGGATGTACATGCCGTTCTGGTAGTTGCCGGTCGTTTCGAGCCAGTAGCCCTGCGCCAGCGGATCGGTGTTCCAGCTGTGGGGGAGGGTGACATGGCGGGCATTGTCGGAGGTGCGTTCCGACTTGAAGAAGAAGCGCCAGCCTTCGTTGATGGGGAAGACTTCGCGGGCGCGGGCCTCGCCGAGGATCCCGCCGAGCAGCAGCAGAAGCGTTATCAGTCGTTTCATGGCAGAACTTTTTTACGGCTCCGCACGGAAATTACGCTCCGACGGTCGTGTCGGCGCACCGTCACCGGGGGAGGCGGGCGGCCGATCGCTGAGCGGGGTGTCCGGGGAGTTCCAAGCGCAAAGATAGCATAACGGCGTCTGAAAATCAAACTTTATTTTCGGGATGTACCCTTCGGCTGTACGTTGGGCTGGGGACAAAAAAAGCCGGGCGCGAATCGGTCTGGTTCGATTCTGCGCCCGGCGGCACCGGGGTTTACCCCACCCCCTCCCTAAAGGGGTGCTCCATTAGATACCCGGTGCGGGTGCGGGGATTTGATGGATACTGAACTGCTTATTTGCCGATCTTGGCCGAAACCGTAACCGGGATGCGGCACTCGACTACCGAGAGATTCTCGAAGGTGACGGTAGCGACAACCGTTACCACGTAGTCCTGAGCCAGCGTAGCACCCTCGTTCTGCCAGGTTACGACACCCGACTGAGCGTCAACCTTGAAGGTCGAGCCGTCCGACAGGTTGCCAACCAGATCCTTGTAGGCCTGCTCGGTCGTGTCGAAAGCGTAGCTTACCGTCGGCATGGCCACCTTGTAGTCGTTCTTGGCCTTGTTCGTCAGATCCAGCTTGGAGTAGCTCCAGCTCAGGATGGCGTCGTTGAACTTGTCGTTGACGCGAACCTGCGAAGCCGTTGCTGCGGTCTGCTCGCCGATCTGGTTGCCGAGGATCGTCACGCCGCTGGCCTTGCCGGCAACGAACGGGTTGACGAATACGATGCTGTAGGTGAAGGGGCAATCCTCGCCGTTAACCAGCGTCGTGGTGTAGGTCATGTCCTTGATCAGATAGGGAACCTCCAGCTCGCTGTCGAGAGCGATCGTGAAGTCCGTGTCCTTCTGAGGAGCCGTCGGCGTTACATCCTTGACAGGCTGCTCGGCCCAGTCGAAGGTGATCGAAGCCACGTTGTCGCGGTCGACACCATCCTCGAGGTAGTATCCGAAGATGTTGACCTCTGTACCCTGAGTGTTCTTCGTCTTGGCGAAGTGCTCGCTGACTACCGAGCTCATCTTCCAGGTCGAGCTTGTGGGATCAACCTGTCCCTTGACGATCACGATATCCTCCTGGGTTTCACCCTCGAAGTCGGCATAGGCACCGTTGATCGTGCTCTTGAGGAAGTGGTAGAGGATGTTGTACGGGTAGGCCATGTGCTCCTCGAGGACGTAGAACTTCTGCGTCAGGATGAAGTTGCCGTTGGCCTTGTTGTCCTTGGCATTGACGCTGATGGTCAGCGTGTACTCGGCACCCTTGCCGTCAACATTCTTGTAGGTGTGCTGCGTCTTGACCTGGTTGTTGGTGTAGATCTCGACAGCCGACGTCGTTACGCTCTGGCTGTTGAGGTTGATCATGACGTTGATACCGTCGCTCGTCTTGTCGAAGAGCTGGTCAGCCTTGCCTTGAGCCTCGAAGATCGTCTTCTGAGCACCGTTCACGTCGGTGACGGTCAGCAGGACGTTGTAGGTCTTGTTGTATGCGTTCCAGAAGTTGGTCGAAGTCAGACCCTCGGCACCGTAGAGCTTGTTGTTGATATCCTCGTAGCTCATCTTGGCCACGGTGTTGACGGCATCCTTCATGTCGGCCGTCAGAGCGCGGTAGAGCTTCTCGGCATCGGCAGCGATCTGTACGTTGTTGTCATCCTTGTCGGGAGCAACCGTAGCGGCGATCGAGAGCTTGATGTAGGACGAAGCGACCATCTGCTTCGTGCCGCCGTTGCTCGGCAGGTAGGCGTCGACGCGGACGATCGGCGTACGGCCGATGGCCTGCGTGTAGGCACCCGTCAGGTTCTCCTTGTTGACCTCTACCACGCCGTCGTTCAGCTGAACGAACCACTGCTGGTTGGTCTTGTCGTTATCCTCGGCGAGGTACTCCTCCGGCAGGCTGAACTCGTAGCTCATGCCCTTGAAACCGAGCGTATAGAGGAAGTTGTCCTTGTCGTTCGAGTAGAGACCTACCAGCTCCTTCAGGTCGATCGAGCCGTTGTAGGCAAACTCGAAGTTGGCGGGATAGTTCTTTGCGCCGACCTTGCCGACGAACTGCTTTACGAACGTGTCATCCTCGGCCTTGTCGTTCGAGATGGCCTTCGTACGCGTGTAGAGGAGTACGGGGTTTGCGAGATCCTTCTTCGTCTCGAGCGAATCGACGATCACGGCGTCGATGGCGGTCGACTTCACGTGGATGAAGTCCGACGTAACGGGGTTCTGACCGGCCCAAACCTGCAGGGCGGCGATGTTGTTCTGCGTCGACAGAGCCATCGGGTTGATCGTGGCAACGATGTCGATGTTGCCGTCGGTCTCGCCGAAGGTGCCCGAAACGACGTTCAGCAGGTCGCTCTCGTCACCGGCGATGGCACGCGTCGTCACGTCGCGGTTGACAAATGCCAGAACGGCACCCTCGACGTAGGCGTTGGTCGGGTTCATGCGGTAAACCAGATCCACCTCGTTCGACTTGTTCCAGCTCTGGGGCAGGAACTCCTTCGTGGCGGCGTTGTACTTGCTCTCGGTCAGGTACGAAGCGATGTGGAGGAATTCGTCGGTCGTCGTAGCATAGGGAACCTCCGAGCTGACAACCTCGGGAACGAATGCTACCGATCCGAGCTGGGCACCCAGCAGGATCTCCACCTCACGGGCGTCGCTGCCGTCGGCCTTCGTGCCGGGGATCGTCAGCGTGAGGATGTTGCCGTTCACGATGCCGCTCACACCCGAAGCCTTCCACGAAATCGTGGTCGACTCGGAGTACTCGCCGTTCTTCCAGATGTCGAAGCAGCCGGTCTCGATGTTGGGCACGTAGTAGATCGTGTCGCCATCCTTACCGTCCTGGCCGTCCTTGCCATCCTGGCCGTCCTGACCGTCGGCACCAATGGCCTTGTACTCGGTCTTGTTGCCGTCCTTGTACCAGTAGCCGTCCGAACCGATCGTCCAGACTACGGCGTTGGTACCGTCCACACCGTTGGTGATGGTGTAGCTCTCGCCGTTGCTCAGCGTGAAGGTCAAGCCGTCGGCGGTGGTAGTCACGGATTTGATGACCGAACCTGCCTCGATCAGAGCCTTGAGCTCGTCGACCGAAGCATTCGATGCATCGATTCGGTTGTTCAGACTCTTGATGTCGTCATCATAGTCCTTGCAACCGGCACCAATCAGCATTGTTCCTGTCAAGAACATTGCCAAAAGCTTAATTAACAAGTTGTTTTTCATAGTGAAATGATTGAATAAATGAGTGTGTTTGTGCTTCTCGTTTTTTGGTTCCCTATAATCTTTTTTGCCTTTGTTGGTATCATATATGATACGCATGGTGCAAATATAAAGATAAAAATTTGCACAGCAAAATTTTTGTGGAGATTTTTGAAATGGGAATGGATTATCAGGAAGAAGTGCTTTATATCTCCCGAAGAATCAAAGAGTTAAGGAAAGAGAAAAGGTTGACTGTTCAGGAACTGGCTTACCGATGCGATATGGAACGATCCAACCTGAGCCGAATCGAGGCGGGTCGGACGAATTTAACGATCAAGACACTCTGCATAATATGTAATGCGCTGAATGTCAGCCTGAAAGATGTAATTCGCTGAATTTATATACATATATTTATATACATATATTTATATAGAGGGCGCTCCTATGCGCGAAAAAGTGCTTTTTTTGGCACGTTCGGGTAAATTTCGTATCTTGCGGAACCATTAAAATCGGAACATTTGAACGCTGTCGATCTGATCGTATGTCTCATACTGGCGCTTGCCCTGTGGAACGGGTGGCGGCAGGGTTTCATCGTGCAGATCTGCTCGCTCGGCGGGATTGTCGTGGGTATCTGGCTCGCTTCGCGCTTCGGCACCGAGGTGGGCGGATGGCTTCGTCTCGATGAGGAGGTGGCCGCAGCCGGAGGTTTCGTCACGGTCCTTATCGCCGCGATTCTCGTGGTCGCCATTGCCGGACGTCTGATCCGGCGGCTCTTCCATTTTGCGGGACTCGGGCTGGCCGACAGCCTGTTGGGGGCGGTCGTGTCGGTGGCGAAATACCTGTTGATCCTGAGCGTTCTCTTCTCGGCTTTCGACAGACTGAATGTCGACTACAGCCTTGTGGGACCGCGTACGATCGAACATTCCCGCAGCTATCGGCCGATCATGCGCCTCTCCGAGTCGCTTTTCCCCTTTCTGGAGTGGGTGGGCGATCAGGTGCCGGTGAAGGAGGAAAATCCGAAAAACGATGAATAACAGATTTACGGCAACGGTGGTGCGCGCGACGGGCAGCTGGTACGACGTCGTGACCCGCGAGGGTACGGCCCTGCGCTGCCGGATCCGGGGACGGCTGCGTCTGCGCGGCGTGCGTTCGACCAATCCGGTAGTTGTGGGCGACGTGGTGACGTGCGAACCCGAGGAGACGGAGGGTGAGGGCGTTATCGTCGATATCGCCCCGCGCCGCAACTACGTCATCCGCCGCGCCTCGAACCTCTCGAAGGAGTCACACATCATTGCGGCAAACATCGACCGGGCGCTGCTGATGGTGACGCTGCAGTCGCCGGAGACCCCTCCGGAGTTTGTCGACCGCTTTCTGGTGACGTGCGAAGCCTACAAGGTGCCGGTGACAATCCTCCTCTCGAAGATCGATCTGCAGGATCCCGAGGCCGTGGCCTCGTTCCGGGCAATCTACGAAGGGGCGGGATACGACGTGATGGAGGTTTCGGCCGCCACGGGGCGGGGTGTGGAGGAGGTCCACAACCTGTTGACCGGTTCCACAACACTCGTCTCGGGCAATTCGGGAGTCGGCAAGTCGACGTTGATCCGCACGATCGACCCGTCGCTCGACATCCGCACGGGCGAGATCTCGGAGAGCCACCACAAGGGACGCCATACGACGACCTTCTCGACGATGTACCCCCTGCAGGGGGGCGGAGCGGTGATCGACACGCCGGGGATCAAGGGATTCGGGCTGATCGACATCGACGACGCCGAGCTGTGGCACTACTTCCCGGAGATGATGCGCGTGGCGCCCGGGTGCCGCTTCTACAACTGCACGCATACCCACGAACCGGGTTGTGCGGTGGTCGAGGCGGTGAAGGCGGGCGAGATCGCCTGGCCGCGCTACGAGAGTTACCTGAAAATCCTCGACGAAGATGAGAAGTACCGCAAGTAACGATACGACGCCGCGCATCGATGCGCTGTTCGGTCCCGAGGCGGGGCCGGCTGCCGAACGGATAGCCTACCTGGCGGAGTTCATGACGGCCGAACGCTACGGCGTGCTGCGGGGCAGCGTTGCCCTGCGCATGCGCTACATGACGGTCCTGGCCGAGAACATGTACCACGGGCAGAATGCCGCGGCGCTGATCCGCCATTGCGATGCCTTCGGGGTGCAGCAGATGCATACGGTGGAGACGAAGTGCCGCTTCCAGCCCAATCCGGTCATTGCCCGCGGGTCGGAGCGGTGGGTCGATGTCGAGCGCCACGCCTCGACCCCCGAGGCCATTGCCGCACTGCGGCAGGCGGGTTACCGGATCGTGGCCACGACGCCCCACCGCGAGGATGTGACGCCCGAGACCTTCGACGTCACGAAAGGCCCCTTTGCGCTGATCTTCGGCACGGAGCACGCCGGCATCTCGGACGAGGCGATTGCCGGAGCCGACGAGTTCCTGCGCATCCCGATGTGCGGACTGGTCGAGAGTCTGAACGTCTCGGCCTCGGCGGCGATTCTGATCTACCTGCTCACCGAGCGGGTCCGCCGCACGGTCGACGGATGGCAGCTGTCGGTTGTCGAGCAGGCGGAGCTGATGGAGCGCTGGATGCGCCGCAGCGTGAAGGATTCGGAACGGATCCTTGAGCGGCGGTTCGGCCCCGTGAAATGAACGTTTTCAAACGAAATAGCATGAGTACGATTCTTCGTAAACAGTTTCTGGCCCACGTGGCCCAGACGTCGCCTTCGCCGATGCTGGTGGAGGTGGCCCGGGGCGAGGGCACCTTTTTCTATACGCCCGAGGGGAAACGCTATTACGACCTGGTGGCGGGCGTGTCGGTGAGCAACGTCGGCCATGCCAATCCGGCCGTGGTGCGGGCCGTGCAGGAGCAGGCGGCACGCTACATGCACGTGATGGTCTACGGCGAGCTGGTCGAGACGCCGCAGGTGGCCTATGCAACGAAGATTGCCTCGCTGCTGCCCGCGCCGCTCGAGAGCGTCTACTTTGTCAATTCGGGAGCCGAGGCGGTCGAGGGGGCGCTGAAGCTGGCCAAACGCTTTACGGGCCGTACGGAGATGATCTCCATGCGGCGGGCCTACCACGGGTCGACCCACGGTGCGATGAGCATGATGGGGGCGCCGGAGGGCGAGGAGTGGAAATCGGCCTTCCGGCCGTTGCTGCCCGACGTGCAGGCGATCGAATTCAACGACTTCGCGCAACTGGAGCGCATCACGCGCCGTACGGCCTGCGTGCTGACCGAACCGGTGCAGGGCGAGGCGGGAGTCCGTCCTCCGCAGCCGGGCTACCTCGAGGCGCTGCGCAAGCGTTGCGACGAGGTCGGGGCGCTGCTGATCTTCGACGAGATCCAGACCGGTCTGGGGCGTACGGGCGAGCTGTTCGCCATGCAGAAGTACGGCGTCGTGCCCGACATCGTCTGCCTGGCCAAGGCCTTCGGCGGCGGCATGCCGCTCGGCGGCTTCGTCTCGCGCCACGAGGTGATGGATACGCTGCAGAGCGATCCCGTGCTGGGACATATCACCACCTTCGGCGGCCATCCGGTCTGCTGTGCGGCGGGTCTGGCGGCGCTGGACTACCTGCTGGACAACCACCTGGTCGAGCAGGTCGAGGCCAAGGGCGCCCTCTACGAGGAGCTGCTGCGCGACCATCCGGCCGTACGGGAGATCCGCCGCAGCGGCCTGTTGCTGGCCGTCGAACTGGGGTCGTCGGAGCGCCTCTACCGCATCATGGAGCTCTTCAAGGAGGCGGGGATCCTGAGCGACTGGTTCCTCTTCTGCGACACGGCCTTCCGCATCTCGCCGCCGCTGACGATCTCCGAGGAGGAGGTGCGCGACAGTGCGGCTCTTATCCGCGAATGCCTCGACCGGCTGTAGCCGTCCGGGTGCCGCAACATGCAAAAAGAGACCTCCGCAACGGGGGTCTCTTTCTGTTTGGCAGGCGGCGTCTCTCCTCTTCCGGGCGCGGCGTCTCACCTTTTCCGGTCCGGTGTCTCACCTCTCCCGGCTCGGCGTCTCAGCTCGTCCGGCCCCGGTTCAGGCCTCCTCGGCAAAGGCCTTCAGACGGGCGATCTCGTCGGCCCAGCGGCTCTCGTCGGGGGTCTCGAGGATCAGCGGGATGTTGTCGAACCGCGGATCGCGGGCGATGTAGCGGAAGCAGGCCTCGCCGATCATCCCCTCGCCCAGCGACGAGTGGCGGTCGACACGGCTCCCGAGGATCTTCATCGCGTCGTTCAGGTGCATGCCCTTCAGGTAGCGGAACCCGACGACGCGCTCCAGCTCGGCAAAGGTGGCCTCACAGGCCTCTTCGGTGCGCAGGTCGTAGCCGGCGGCAAAGGAGTGGCAGGTGTCGATGCAGACCCCGACGCGGGACTTGTCCTCGATGCGGTCGATCAGATAGGCCAGGTGCTCGAAGCGGAATCCGAGGTTGGACCCCTGCCCGGCGGTATTCTCGATGACGGCCGTCACGCCGTGGGTTTGTTCGAGGGCGAGGTTGATCGATGCGGCGATCCGGTCGAGACTCTCCTCCTCGGAGATCTGCTTCAGATGGCTGCCGGGGTGGAAGTTCAGGCGGTCGAGACCGAGCAGTTCGCATCGCTTCATCTCGTCGATGAAGGCCTCGCGCGACTTCTCGAGTCCGGCTTGGTCGGGATGCCCGAGGTTGATCAGGTAGGAGTCGTGCGGGAGGATCTGTGCGGGGGTGTATCCGTACTCGTCGCAGGCACGGCGGAAGGCGTCGATCTCGGCGGCGGTGAGGGGCTTGGCCATCCACTGTCGCTGGTTCTTGGTGAAGAGTGCGAAGGCGGTGGCTCCTATGGCGTGGGCGTTGCGGGGGGCATTCTCGAGCCCTCCCGATGCGCTGACGTGTGCTCCAAAGTATTTCATGGCGAATGTTGTTACGTGTTTCGGACAAAGTTAACGATTTTGTAAATAAATTCATAACTTTGCATTTTGGAAATCTAACGTCGATTTCGTTATGAAAATTTCTCATGCGCTGTTTGCAGGGGTGCTCCTGCTGACGACCCTTCCGGCTGCCGCCCAGATCTCGATCGATGAGGTCAAGGCCGAACCGCAGGACGTGAAGTTCCGCGACAAGCTCAAGTCGACGTCGGTCGACGTCGACTACTTCAGCCTGGCCCGCTACAAGGCCGAGCGTGCCGCGATCCGCAAGGAGCGCAACTACCTGGAGTTCAGTGCCGGCCTGCAGGGGTCGCTCTCCTCGTACAACGATTCGTGGATCGCCGTTTCGGGCGGTGACAACGCCATTGCACTGGTCGCCTCGCTCAATCTGCGCCATATCTTCAAGAAGAACCTCTTCTCGATCGAGACCAAGTTCTCGGCCAAGCTGGGCTACAACCGCATGAAGGTCGAGACGACGAACGAGAACAACGAAACGGTCAGCAACGGCGTCTGGTTCAAGAACCAGGACGAGTTCGTCTTCTGGGTCAACCCGGCCTTCACGCTGGCCAAGAACTGGACCTACGGTTCGACGTTCCAGTTTCGCAGCCAGTTCGTCAACGGCTACAAGTCGCGTACCGAACAGCAGCGCGAACACCTCAAGAGCACGTTCCTCTCGCCGGGTTATCTCGACATAGCCCTCGGTCTTACCTACAAGAGCCCCCAGCCGAAGTTCCCCATTGCGGTCAACTTCTCGCCGGTGGCCATGAGTGCCGTCTTCGTCGAGAACGCGACGATCCGCAACAATGTCTGGGACGACAAGCCCGGGTGGGAGGCCTACGGTCTGTTGTCGGGCGACGAGACGTCGAAATACGAGGGCGGTTCGTCGGTCGAGATCAACTTCGACCGCACGTTCGGCAAGTCGGGCTACCTGCGCTACCGCACGACGATCTACTCCTTCTACGGTTGGATCACCAACCTGGCGCTCGAGAACCGGATCAACGACTACACCGAGTACCGTCATGCCTATACGGCGTGGGAGCAGGCGGGGAGTGATCCCTCGAAGAAGCCGCGTCTGGCGATCCACCCGACGGTGCGCTGGACGAGTATTCTCGACATCAAGGCAACAAAATTCCTCACGACGACGTTGACATTCCAGCTCTATTACAACCGGGCGCAGAACGTCGACGTGCAGACGCAGACGCTGCTGAGCGTCGGTCTGACCTATACCTTCAAGAACAAGTGATGTACCGCAATTCGAAACACACGATTCTCTTCCCGCTGCTGCTGGCGGCGGGGGTGGTGCTGGGGCTGCTGCTGGGGCAGTATCTCGGCCGCAATACCACGGCTTCGCAGCTCAAGGGCGTGCTCGACCGCATGACGCTGCCCTCGAACAAGCTGACCTATACGCTTTCGCTCATCGAGAACGAGTATGTCGACTCGGTGTCGATGGATTCGCTTTCGGAGCACGTCATTCCGCTGCTGGTGCGCGAACTCGATCCCCATTCGGTCTACATCCCGGCCTCGGAGATGGCCGAACTGAACGAACCCCTCGAGGGAGAGTTCGACGGCATCGGCGTGGTCTTCAACATGGCCACCGATACGGTGATCGTGCTGAACGTCATTCCCCAGGGGCCGAGCGACAAGGCCGGCATCAAGGCCGGTGACCGCATCATCGAGATCAACGATTCGCTGGTGGCCGGACAGAAGATCCCGCAGAACCAGATCGTCCGGCGGCTGCGCGGACCGCGCGGTTCGAAGGTCCATCTGGGGCTCGAACGGCAGGGGATCACGGATCTGGTGCGGGTTGAGGTCGAGCGGGGCGTCATTCCGATCAAGAGCGTCGAGGCCGCCTTCCGCATCGCCGACAGCATCGGCTATATCAAACTGGGACAGTTTGCCCGGACGACCCATGCCGAGATCCGCCGGGCCCTGGCCTCGCTGCGGGTCGAAGGGGTGACGAAGCTGATCTTCGACCTGCGGGGCAACTCGGGCGGCTTCCTCGACCAGGCGATAGCCGTGGCCAACGAGTTTCTGCACGAGGGGCAGCTGATCGTCTATACGGAGGACCGCCACCACCAGCAGGTGCGTGAATACGCCGACGGGACGGGTACGGCGCAGGACATGGAGGTGACGGTGCTCATCGACGAGGGGAGCGCCTCGTCGAGCGAGATTCTGGCCGGCGCCCTGCAGGACAACGACCGCGGTACGATCATCGGCCGGCGTTCGTTCGGCAAGGGGCTCGTGCAGCGGCAGATCCCCTACAGCGACGGTTCGGCGCTGCGGCTGACGACGGCCCGCTACTACACGCCGACGGGCCGCTCGATCCAGAAACCCTATACGATCGGCGACGACGAGAGCTACGAGGAGGATCTGATCAACCGCTTCCGCAACAACGAGTTCTTCTCGCCCGACAGCATCCACTTCGCCGATTCGCTCAAGCGCATCACGCCGGGCGGCAAGGTGGTCTACGGCGGCGGGGGCATCATGCCCGACGTCTTTGTCCCGGCCGACACGACCGACATGACGAAATATTACATCGAGGTAGCCGGCCGCAACATCCTCTACCGCTACACGATCGAGTATGCCGACCGTCACCGCGAGGCGCTCAACGCCGTGCGGAACCTCGACGAGCTGGAGGCGCTGCTCGACAGCGACAAGACACTGCTCGACGACTTCATCCGCTATGCGGCCCGCAAGGGGGTTGCCCCGCGTTACGGCGATATCGCCCGGTCGCGCGAGTTGCTGCTGGCGCAGCTGCGCGCCTATATCGGCCGCAACACGCAGCTCGAGGACAACGGTTTCTATGCCAATATCTATCCCGTGGACAACGTCATCATGCGGGCTATCGGAATTCTGAAGGGAGAGGAGGCTAACGATGATTAAACAGTTGATCGGTGTGCTGGTGACGCTGTGCGTGCTGGCTGTTGTGGTGTTGACGGTGCTCCACCGCGACCGTTACGTCTCGATGCTGCACTTCGGGGATCCCGAGGTATCGCTTTCGGCGGCGGATACGCTGCCGGTTCCCGTTCCGACACAGCCGGCGGATACCGCTGCAACGGACGGTCGGTCGATCGGCACCGGGGCTGCGGCTGGAGTTGCTCCGGTGGTTCGACAGGCCGAAACTCCGGCAGCCGACTCCGTTTCGGCCTCCCGGGCCGGAGTGTCGGGCGCGGCAGATTCCGTTGTCAAAAGATCTTCGGACGGCACGGAGATCCGTGATGCACGCCCGGCCGACGGTGCCGCCGATGCAGCGTCCCCGACCGATACGGTAAACCGGCAAAAGCGGCCGACCAGTCCGCGTTCATAGTTCGAACGAACGGTGGCTCCATTTTCCGGTCCGGATGCTTGATTTCAGCCTTGTTTTGCCTCTTGACCGGTTTTGAAGGGTCGATCCGATTGCTCCCTGCACCACTCCTTCGGGAGCTGTTTCGGACGAACTTTACCCCACCCCCTCCCATGAAACGGAAACGGCAGTCCCTTGAGGGGCTGCCGTTCTCTTTTTAACCGGCTCCGATCCGTCTCCGGATCGCTTCGCCCGGCCCTTCCTCGCCCGGGAGCGATCTTCCCAAACCGAATCTCCGACGTCAGAATCTCTCGCGACGGTTTCGATCTTCCCATTCGCAGCATTCTTGCCTTCCCTCAAACAAAAACGGCAGTTCCCGTTGTGGAACTGCCGTTCGTGTGTCGTATTCTCAGCGGGTGGAGCTTTTTCTTACCCCCCCCACCTCTCTCTTCCGGCTTAATAGTACTTGACCGTCTTGCCTTCGATGGCCGAGAGGATATTGTTGGCGGCCGAAGAGGCTCCGATGCGGAAGAGGTCGGTTGTGAGCCACTCCTTGCCGAGAATCTCCTCGACAATCGTATAGTAGAGGGCAGCCTCCTCCGGGGTGCGGACACCGCCGGCAGCCTTGAAGCCGACCTTGCGGCCGCTCTTCTGGTAGTAGTCGCGGATGGCCTGGCACATCACGACGGCAGCCTCGGGAGTTGCCGCCACATCGATCTTGCCCGTCGAGGTCTTGACGAAGTCCGCACCGGCGAACATCGACAGCAACGATGCCTTGCGGATCAGTTCGGGCGTCTTCAGCGCGCCGGATTCGATGATCACCTTCAGGACGATGTCGCTGTCCATCTCCGTGCGGATCACCTCCACCTCGTTGGCAGCCTCGTCGTATTCGCCCGTGAGCATACGGCCGACATTGAGGACGATATCCACCTCGTCAGCGCCGTTTTCGACGGCCATGGCCACTTCGAGGGCCTTGACCTCGAGGAAGGTCTGCGAGGCCGGGAATCCGCCCGCAACGCTTGTGATGCGCATCGGCGTGCCGTCAACGGCGACACCTACCGTGTCGACGAAGGCCGGATAGACGCAGATCGAGGCCACGTTGGGGATCTCGGGGTATTTCTCGTAGAACTCCGCCGCCTTGCGGGCAAACTCCGTGACGGAGGTCACCGAGTCGTTGCACGAAAGGGTCGTCAGATCGATGGCCGAATAGCAGAACTTGTAGACATCGATATTGTGGTTGCGGGCCTCGGCGATCTTGCGGATGCGGGCCACCTCCTCGTCGACCTGAGCGGGGCTCCAGGCCAGGGCGTACTCTTTCAGATGGTTGGCGTATTCCATACTTAACGGTTTTGCACAAAAATAGGAAAATTATTCCGATCGGCAAAAAAAAGCCCGGATCAATCGATCCGGGCCCTTTTCAAACCTTGGCGTTTGCTTATTTCAGCGCCTTGAGGTTTACATCCTTCTCAGCCTTCTTGGCCAGCTCGGGGTTCTTCGAGGTAGCGCTCTTGAGCTGAGCGGCAGCGGTCTTCAGGTCGCCTTCCTTGGCGGCGATGACGGCACGCAGGTAGTCAGCCTCGGCGGAGTTGTCCTTTGCGATGGCCTTCTTGGCACCTGCCAGGTCGTTCGACTGGATCAGGGCGATGGCCTCGTTGAAGCCCGTCAGACCCTTGGCAGCGGCCTTGTAGTCACCCTCGGCAGCAGCCATGGCAGCCTTCGACTCGTTGTCGGCGGCAGCAGCATACTTCTTGGCCTCGGCGGTGTTGCCGTTGGCGAGGTTGGCCAGCAGCAGGTTCTTGTTGAGCTCCTTCGACGAATCGAGCTTGGCAGCCTTCTTGAACGACTCGAGGGCGGCAGCCTTGTCACCTACCTTGGTCTGGGCAACACCGAGGTTGTTCCAAACGCGGGCGTCGTTGAACTTCTTCGAAGCGGCGGTCAGGATCTCCACCTGCTCGGCGGGATCGGTCGTGAGCACCTGAGCGGCATAGAGGTAGTGCTCGGCGGTCAGTTCGCCACCGTTGCGGTAAGCCTCCATGATTTCGGCATCGGTCAGGCCCTGGAGGTCGGTGCTGTTAACGATCTGCGAGCGACGCAGCTCGGGCAGGATGTCCTCCTTGAGCTCCTCGAATACCGACGACATGTTCTTGATCTGAGCCTCACGCTCTGCGGGCGAGTTGTAGAGGCTGAGGACCTGGAGAATGAGGTTCTTGTCCTGGATGTTGGACTTCTCAACGAGCTCCTTGAAGCCGTCCCAGTCCTCACCGTAGGCAGCGGCGTCGATCTCCAGACCGGCATCCTTGAGCAGCTTGGCAACGACCTTCTGGCTGGACTCGCTACGAGCCTTCGACAGCTTGTCGTTGAACTTCTCCGGACCATCGGGCGAAGCGTAACCCTTCACGGCGATGTTCTGGGTAGCGCGGTCGTTCTGCAGGTTCTCATCGACGTTGGCCTTGAAGGCGTCGAGGTTGGCGTTCTTCTCGTTCTTCTTCGTTACGACCGACGAGTTGATAGCATAGAGCAGATCGGTCTTGTCGACAACGGTGGTCACCTTCTTGTAGTCGTTGTTCATCTCCTCCATCAGGTCACCGTACTTGAGATCCTTCTGCAGGGTGTTCAGACCGTAGGCAACCGTCAGACCGAACTTGCGGGCGAGAGCGGCCTTGGCCTCAGCGTCGTTGCCGGCCAGGATGGCAGCCTCCTCCTTGGTGGGGATGGCACCGGTGTTCAGGTTTACGAGCGTGAACTCCTTGCACTTGCCCTTCGGGCACTTGATTTCGGCGCGGAGCTGCAGTTCGCACTGATCCATGCGGGGATCGTAGGCGAACTCGACGTGCTGGGTGAAGTTACCGCCGTTGACCTTGTCAACAACAGCATAGTTCTCGTCGACTTTCGAGCCCTGATAGTATTTGGTCGTACCGGCTACCTCGCCACCCTCGAATACGATAACGGGGGTAACCTTGATGACAGCCTTCTTGTTGAAGTACTCCTGCGGGAAGGTGACATTGATGTCAGCGGCAACGATGCCGTTGTTCAGCGTCAGGATCTCGGGGGTCACCGTCAATTTGATGTCGTCCCGATTCTGGGCCATCTTCTTGAAGCAGTTACAGCTCGTGAATGCCAGAGCGGCAGCAACGAGCACAACGCTCAATCTCATGATGTTTTTCATAATAGGAAAAGTTAGAGTTGTTTATTTGTGTTTGCCTTGTTTCTTATATATATGGAGAAGTCGTGTTTGGCTTCATCCCGCGCGGTTGGATCATGATCGGGAATTCGGGTAAGTCAGGCGCTGTGGCGATCTCGGTTCTGCAGGTGTTCCATTCGCTCCTCTCGCTCTTTTCGCACCTCTTTCTTCTCCGCCTCTCCGCCTCTCTTTCTCCTCTTTCTCTTGTCTCTCTTGCCTTACCCTCTCTTGCTCTCTCTCACTTTCTTTCGCTCCCTTTGCCCCCTTTCACTCCGGTGGCCATCGGTTCAATCCATGCACTCTTCATTCATCGTCCTCCTTTCTCTGCTCGCTCTTACCGGTTTACACTCGACCGAGAACATCGCAAATATAGGAAACTCCGACAAATTATGCAATATTCCGGACGGAAATTAGCAATAATTTTCCGTCCGAAATATTACGATACAAACATCTTAGGCTTCCTTGTGATCGTGGTGGTCGCGACGTTCGCGGCGTTCGCCACGCTCACCCCGTTCGGGACGCGGACGGCGTTCGCGCTCGACATAGCCTTCGGGCTTGGGCAGCAGTGCCTTACGCGACAACTTGAGCTTGTTGGTCTTGGGATCCACGCCGATGAGCTTGACGTCGATTTCGTCGCCCTCCTTCAGGCCGGTCTCCTCCATGGTTTCGAAACGCTTGTAGTCGATTTCGGAGATATGGAGCAGGGCGTCCTTGCCGGGCATGATCTCGACGAAGGCGCCAAATGCGACAATCGAGCGGATCTTGCCGTGATAGGTCTCGCCCACCTCGGGGATTGCCACGATGGCCTTGATGCGGGCCAGAGCACCGTCGAGGGCGGCCTTGTCCACGCCGAAGATGTCGACGATACCCTTGTTGTCGACCTCGGTGATGGTGATGGTCGTGTTGGTGGTCTTCTGGATATCCTGGATAACCTTTCCGCCGGGGCCGATGACCGGACCGATCATATCCTGCGGGATGGTGATCTGTACGATGCGCGGCACGCAGGGCTTGTAGTCGGCTCTCGGCTCGGCGATGCACTCGGTGATCTTGTCGAGGATGTGCATGCGTCCCTGACGAGCCTGCTCGAGGGCTTTGGCGAGGACTTCGTACGACAGACCGTCGACCTTGATATCCATCTGCGTGGCGGTGATGCCGTCGCGCGTACCGGTTACCTTGAAGTCCATGTCGCCGAGGTGGTCCTCATCGCCGAGGATATCGGAGAGGACGGCCCACTTGCCGGTCGTCGAGTCGGTGATCAGACCCATGGCGATACCCGATACGGGCTTCTTGATCTTCACGCCGGCATCCATCAGGGCGAGCGTACCGGCGCAGACCGTGGCCATCGACGACGAGCCGTTCGACTCGAGGATGTCCGAAACGACACGCACGGCATAGGGGTTCTCCTCGCCCAGCGGGATCATCGGCTTCAGGGCGCGCCATGCGAGGTGGCCGTGGCCGATCTCACGACGCGACAGACCGCGGGCGGCCTTTGCCTCGCCGGTCGAGAAGGGCGGGAAGTTGTAGTGGAGCACGAACTGCTCGGTGCCCTGCACGAGCACCTCGTCCTTGACCTTTTCGTCGAGTTTCGTACCGAGGGTGACCGTAGCCAGGGCCTGGGTTTCGCCGCGGGTGAAGATGGCCGAACCGTGGGCGGCGGGCAGGTAGCCCACTTCGCACCAGATGGGACGGATCTCGTCCGTACGGCGGCCGTCGAGACGCTTGCCCTCGTCGAGGATCATGTTGCGCATGGCCTTCTTCAGCACGTCGTCGTGGAAATACTTGTGGATCAGCGGGGCCTTCTCGACGAGCTCCTCCTCCGTATAACGCGAGGCGAACTCGGCCTCCAGGGCGTTGAAGAGGTCCTCGCGCTCGTGCTTCATCGTGCCGCTCGTGGCGATGGCGTAGGCCTTGTCGTAGAGCTCCTTGATGATCGTCTGACGGAGCTCCTCGTCGTTGACCTCGTGGCAGTAGGTGCGTTTTACATCCTTGCCGAGCTCCTTCGAGAGTTCGATCTGTACGGCGCACTGCTTCTTGATCTCCTCGTGGGCGAACTTGATGGCGCCGAGCATGACCTCCTCGGAAACCTCCTTCATCTCACCCTCGACCATGAGGATGTTGTCGATCGTACCGCCGACCATGATGTCGAGGTCGCACTCGGGCATCTCCGAGAAGTTGGGGTTGATGGCGTACTGGCCGTTCTTGCGGACGACGCGCACCTCGGAGATCGGGCCTCCGAACGGGATGTCCGAAACGGCGAGGGCAGCCGAGGCGGCCAGGCCGGCCAGGGCATCGGGCTGAATATCCTTGTCTGCCGAGATGAGGTTAACGGTAACGTACACTTCGGCGTGGTAGTCTGCGGGGAACAGGGGGCGGAGGGCGCGGTCGATCAGACGGGCCACGAGGATTTCACTGTCGTTGGCCTTGCCTTCGCGCTTCATGAAGCCTCCGGGGTAGCGGCCGCAGGCGGCGTACTTCTCCTTGTACTCGACCTGGAGCGGCATGAAATCGGTGTCGGGTTTTGCATCCTTTGCGGCCACGACCGTACCGAGCAGCATCGTGTCGCCCATCTTGACGACCACGGCGCCGTCGGCCTGTTTGGCCAGCTTGCCCGTTTCGATCTCGATCTGGCGACCGTCGGCCAGGGTGATGATCTTGCGGACTGCGTTGTACAGCTTCTTTTCTTCCATAAAAAAATTAACCTATGATGTTTCGATTGTCGTTCGCAAGAAAATGAAGGCAACCCCTTGCGGGAATTGCCCTCATTTCTAACCTCGGGATTACTTGCGGAGATTGAGCGTCTTGACGATGGCGCGGTAGCGCTCGATGTCGACCTCCTTGAGGTACTCCAGCAACTGGCGGCGCTTACCTACCAGGCGCAGCAGGGCGCGCTGGGTACCGAAGTCGTGCCGGTTGTTCTTGAGGTGTTCAGTAAGGTGGTTGATACGGTACGAAAACAACGCGATCTGGCTCTCGGGCGAACCCGTATCGGTGTTAGACTTGCCGTACTGGCCAAAAAGCTCCTGCTTTTTCTCAGCTGTTAAATAAGCCATTTTCTGTAAGTTTATTTAAGTTCCACTCTACGACGCATCCCCCTTACCGTGGATAACGCCAGAGCGTTCGGCAAAGGTACGAATATAATTATGATTTAGGAATGAAAAGTCAAAAATTATTCGTCTTTTCGGGTGAAAAATGAAAAGTTCGCGGGGAAAATCGTATTTTTGTGCCGAAACCCATGGGAATTATGAGAAACAGACGACTTTACGGCCTGATGGCCGTGGTGGTGGCGGGGCTGCTCGCGGCATGCACGAACCGGCCCGACTATACGACCGTCGACGGGGTGATGCTCGGCACGACGCTCCACGTGGTGGCCGACGTGCGGGGAGTCTCCTCCGGGGAGCTCTACGCCGCGGTGATGGAGCTCGACCGTGAGGCCAAGGCCTCGATGTCGATCTTCGACGAGCATTCGCTGCTGAGCCGTCTGAACCGCAACGAAACCGATACGGTCGACCGCCATATCGCCTTCAACCTCCGCCTGGCCGACAGCATCGGCGCGCTGAGCGACGGCCGTTACGACGTGACGGTCAAGCCGCTGGTCGAGGCGTGGGGCTTTGCCGGAAAGGAGGCCCAGGAGCATCCCAACATCGATTCGATCCTCGCCTTCGTCGGCCGCGACAAGGTCCATATCGAGGGCAACCGCCTGGTGAAGAACGATCCGCGCGTGCAGCTGGACTTCAACTCCGTGGCCAAGGGCTATACGGTCGATCTGCTGGCCGGGCTGGTCGAGCGCTTCGGGGCCGAGAACTACATCGTCGACATTGGCGGCGAGGTCCGCTGCCGGGGCGTCAACCGCCAGGGCAATCCGTGGCGCATCGGGGTCGAGACCCCCTTCGACGGCAACATGACCGACGGCGACTACCTTCAGCGGCGGATCCAGCTCTCCGAAGGGGGGCTGGCCACGTCGGGCAACTACCGCCGCTTCTACCTCGATGCCGACGGCAACAAGGTGGCCCATACGATCGATCCGCGGACGGGACGCAGCGTGCTGTCGCGGCTGCTTTCGGTGACGGTCGTGGCGCCGACGTGCGCCGAGGCCGATGCGCTGGGGACGATGTTCCTGGCCATGGGGGCCGACGATGCCCGGGCGGCCGTCGACCGGATGCCCGGAGTGAAGGTCTACTTCATCCTGGCCGGTGAGGGCGACGCCTACGAGGAGTATGTCTCGCCGGCGATGCAGCCCCTGATCATGGAGTAGCCTTCCCGGCGTGAAAACCTCCCTAAGAACCATCCCTGATCTATGAAAACCGCAGTCTTTCTCTATAATCCCGAGTCGGGCCGGGGACGCGTCGCCCGCGAAGCCGAGCAGATCGACGAGATCTTCCGCACGAACGGCTACGAGGTGATCCCGCAGCCGATCGATTTCAATGTCAACCCCTTCGACGGACACGAGACGGTCGATCTGATGGTGGTGGCCGGGGGCGACGGCACGGTCAACTTTGCGGTCAACGCCATGAAGCGCAAGGGGCTCGATATCCCGATCGGGGTGATCCCGGCCGGTACGGCGAACGACTTTGCCGGGGCGCTCGGCATGTCGAACGAACTGCTGGTGGCGGCGCGCCAGATCGCCTCGGGAAGCATCGACCGGGTCGATGTGGGGCGGGTCAACGACCTGTGGTTCGTCAACATCTTCTCGTTCGGCATCTTCACGACCACCTCGCAGCGGACGCCCAATGCGCGCAAGCACCGCATCGGCAAACTGGCCTACATCATCGAGGGAGTCAAGGAGTTCCGCACGATCCATGCCGTGCCGCTGGAGATCGTGGCCGACGGCGAGCATTTCGACCTGCGGTCGCTGATGGTGCTGATCTTCAACGGCGAGACGGCCGGCGGATTCCGTCTGGCGCGCACTTCGTCGATCCGCGACGGGCTGTTCGACTGCATCCTGCTCGAGAAGAAGGACCTCTTCCGCTCGACGCTGGCCATGGGCCAGTACCTGCTCGGGGGCAATCCGAAGATCGTGCGGCATCTGCGGGCGCGGCGGATCGACATCCAGTCGACGGTCAACGAGCCGACGGATGTCGACGGACAGCCGGGAGCCGAGTTTCCGCTGCACATCGAGTGTGTGGCCGGAGGGCTTCGGGTGATGTGCCCGCGCCGCGGGGAGGAGTGACGGAACGCTCCCGGAGGCTGACCCGCGGGGGGCGGAACACGGACCAACGGCCGGACCGCGAGCGGGACGAACGTTGCCGTCCGGATGGAACGGACACTTCCGGATAAATCCATTTTTATATCATTTCCACCCTGACTGCTGATTTTCCGATCCGCAGCTTGCGTTTTTGCGGGGTAAATGCTAATTTTGTCAAAAAACACGAGGTTATGGCGGAAAACGGCAAGTTGACGCGCGGCGGTCGGGAGGGGCTGCACAAGGTCTCGATCTCCCGGATCAAGAAGGAGATGAGCGATGTCTTCTACCTTTCGGACGATCTGGTCATCACGACCCTGACGGCCGACAAGAACACCACGGCGAACTATCCGACGACGATCGACGGCTTTACGGCCATCATCATGATGGCGGGCGAGGCGACCGTCTCGATCGACATGCAGAACTATAGCGTTCGGCCTAATACGATCGTCTTTTTCAACCCCGATTCGATCATCCGCACGGTGAAGTGTTCGTCGAATGCGGCGGCCTACCTGCTGGCCTTTTCCAAGTCGTTTGTCAACGAGATCCAGATCGACCTGTCGACCTCGCTGCCGGTCTACATGCGTTTCGGCAAGGCGCCGGTGCTGGAGGTGACGCAGGAGGATGTCGACGAGATCCGGCAGCTGTTCCAGCTGATCAAGACGATGCTGCGCAGCAACAAGGAGCGCTACCGCCACGAGATTATCCGCACGCTCTTCACGACGGCCTTCTACATCATCACGGAGATCAACCAGCGCGAGCAGCCCGGGGTGGCCAAGCAGGGGCGCTGCGAGGTGCTTTTCGATGAGTTCATGTCGCTGCTGCAGCAGTACAACAAGCGTGAACGGAACGTTAGCTTCTATGCCAAACAGCTGAACATCACGCCGAAATACCTTTCGTCGGTGGTCAAGGAGGTGAGCGGCAAGACGGCGGCGCGCTGGATCGACGAGTCGGTGATCCTGGAGGCCAAGGCGCTGCTGAAGTACTCGGGGATGAGCATCCAGGAGATCGCCTACCACCTGAACTTCTCGACACAGTCGTTCTTCGGCAAATACTTCAAACAGCATACGGGCACCTCGCCCTCGCGCTATAAGCGGAAAGGGTGATTGGGAGACCGGAACCTCCAGGGGTAATTGGGGGAACAAAACCTCCGGCATGCAGAAGGGGTGATTGAGGGGGCGGACCCTCCGGCTCGCTCTCTTCCGACGCTCCATTCGGAGGCCCGTTGCAATCCGAAGGGGAATACCCCGGTCTGTATGCCTCCGGAGAGGTATTCGGACGGGTTGTGTGCCTGCGTAACCATGCCTGACCTAAAACAACGATACGATGATGCGATCTTTTCTTGCCCTGGGGGCATTGCTGACGCTGCTCCTGCCGTCGGAGGCTGCGACCCGGCCTGCGACCCGAACCGACGACGACGGCTGGGTGATTACGGCCCGGAATCCGACGGGCGACTACCATGCGGCGGCCGTGGCCAACGGCGAACTGGGCGTGACGGTCGGCCGGGAGCTCTTCTCGCTGGGGCAGCTCCTGCTGGGCGATGCGAGTGAATCGGGCACGGCCGCCTCGGTGAGCCGAATCCTCGAGGGGATCAACCCCCTCGGCCTGTCGCTGCGGATCGACGGCCGGCCGGTCGACAACGCCGCGCAACACCCCGAATGGCAGCAGATTGACCTCCGCCGCGGGGTTCATGCCTCGCTTTACCGGATCGACCGGCTGACGATCGAGACCCGGGTCCGGGCGCTGCGCAACATGCCCTACGCGCTGATGACGGAGGTGCGTATCGAGGCGGATCGCGATGCCGAACTGCTGGTGGCAAACCGGGCCTCGATCCCCGCGATCTTTACCGACACGCTGCGCGAGATGCGGACGGTGAGCTGCGAGGACCGGATCCGGATGTATATCCAGCGGACTTCGGGCCGTTACGACGGCGGTGAGGAGCGGATCGTCGCCTCCTCGACCTTCCTCGGCGACGGGGCGTGCGAGGCGCTCCCTTCGGGTGAACTGCGCATTGTGCTCCGCAAGGGGGAGACGGCCCGTTTCGCACTGGTCGGGAGCATCTGCACGACGGAGTCGTTCGACGACCCGTGGAACGAATCGGAACGCCAGGTCATCTACGCCGTCCGCGAGGGGATCGACCACCTGATCGAGGCGCACGAACGGCTGTGGGAGCGGCTGTGGCAGAGCGATATCGAGATCGAGGGCGATCGCGAGGCACAGCTTCAGACCCGTTTTGCCCTCTACAGCCTCTACGGTTCGATCCGCGAGGGGAGCCGGCGAAGCATCCCGCCGATGGGGCTCACCATGCCGGGCTACAACGGCCATATCTTCTGGGATTCGGAGATCTGGATGTTCCCGGCGCTGCTGGTGCTGCGTCCCGAACTGGCGCGGCAGATGCTCGATTTCCGCTTCGACGGCCTCGATGCGGCGCGCCGCCGGGCCTCGGTCCACGGCTATCGCGGGGCAATGTACCCCTGGGAGGCCGATCCGCGCGGCGAGGAGTCGACGCCGATCTCCGCCCTCACGGGACCGCTCGAGCACCACATCTCGGCCGATATCGCCATCGCCTGCTGGAACTACTACTGCGTGACGCACGATCGTGCGTGGCTGTTGAGCGAGGGGTATCCCATTCTGCAGGAGGTGGCCGCCTTCTGGTGCGACCGTGTGATGCGCAACGACGACGGCAGCTACTCGATCCGCAACGTGATCGGGGCAAACGAATACGCGGTCGGCGTAACCGACAACGCCTTCACCAACGGTTCGGCGCGCCGGGCGCTGGAGTATGCGGCCGAGGCGGCCGAACTCTGCGGCGAACGGCCCGATCCGCGGTGGCGCAAGATCGCCGCGGGGCTTCGGATCCTCCGCTTTGCCGACGGCACGACCCGCGAACATGCCGCCTACGACGGCGAACAGATCAAACAGGCCGATGCCAATCTGCTGGGTTATCCGCTGGGGATTGTCACCGACCGCGAATCGATCCTGCGCGACCTGGCCTACTACGCCGAGCGGATCGATCCGCAGAACGGTCCGGCGATGAGCTATTCGGTCTTTGCCGTGCAGTACGCCCGGCTGGGGATGGCCCGTGAGGCCGAGGCGATGTTCCGCCGAGCGTATCGTCCCAACCTGCGGCCGCCGTTCGGGACCTTTGCCGAGACGGCCACCAGCGGCAATCCCTACTTCATGACCGGGGCCGGCGGCATGCTGCAGGCCGTGCTCTTCGGCTTCGGCGGGCTGGAGATCACCCCCGAAGGGCTCGTCCAGCGGGCCTCCGTCCTGCCCGCGTCGTGGAAGAGCCTGACAATCCGTGCCAACGGCGCCCTCTTCCGGGTCGAGCGGTAATCGGGACGAGTGGTAACTGGGTCGAGCGGTAGCCGGAAGGAGCGACCGGAACAGCCTCTCTCCGCCCGCCACTCCATCCGCCCGCCACTTCATCTGCCTGCCTCTCCATCCGCCCGCCACTTCATGGGCCACCACTTCATCGACCCGCTGTGAACCAAAAAGGAGCTCTTCCACCGGGGAGAGCTCCTTTTTTTCTGCGAGGTCGCCCGTCTGCCGACGGCCCCACACGTATCGGCACCGATCGCTACTTCAGGGCCTCGACCACCCGATCGATCATCGTCGGGATCGTATGCTCCTGCTGAGCGGTGTAGAAATTGCCGTCGATTTCCGACGGAGCGTCCGTCGCAATGGGACCCCGCACGCCCGCCTTTGCCATCGGATGCACGGCGACGCGCTTCCCGGTGGCGATGCCCGCAAAGCCGAACATCAGCCCCGCGGCGCAGTGTCCGATCATCAGCTTGCCCTTCTCGCCGAAGCTCTTCAGAACGGCCATCAGATCCTGATTCCAGGGATCCGCTGCGTGCTGGGCGAAGACCGGAATGGCATCGCCGCAGGCAAATACCAGCGCATCGTACTCCTCTTCGTGGCCCTTCAGGTCGGCGATGACCCCGTCGACCGTCAGATGGATCCCCGAGTTGGTGCGGATCTCCCGCGTGTCGGCGACGGCAAAGACCTTGTAGGGGATCTTGTTCTCATAAAATGCCTCCAGATACTGGAAAAGCCCCATCCCGTTCACGGGATTGACGGCTACGACTGCTACTTTCTTGGCCATGGTTTTCTTTTTTGGTTGTGTCAATGGTTATTTTCAGTAAGTTTCTTACCTTTGTATTGCAAAGGTAGCGCCACTCTTTCGAAAATACAAGAACGCATCTGATTGTTAGTCGGTTACCTGCGGGTAACCAATGCTGGAAATGAAGCGGATGGAATCGCAGAAAATTTTGAAGGAATTTCCGCCTGCGGGCGATTGCCCGGTTCGGAACATACTGAGCCGGGTGGGTGACAAGTGGTCGATGCTGGTCCTGCTCACGCTGCATGCCAACGGCGTGATGCGCTTCAACGAAATCCACCGCTCGCTGGGCGACATCTCGCACCGGATGCTGACCGTGACCCTGCGGACCCTCGAGGCCGACGGGCTGGTTTGCCGGGAGGTCTACGCCGAGGTTCCGCCGCGCGTCGAGTATCGCCTCACGGAGCGCGGGCTTTCGCTCCTGCCCCATATTTTCGGACTGGTCGAGTGGGCGCAGGCCAACAAGGCCGCCATCCTCTCGGAGCGGGCCCGCCACTGACCCCTCACCCGCGGCCGATCGCTTGCGGATCCTCTCTGTCGATCTCTTTTCGGGCAGCCTGCCTGCTCCCGCCTTCGTCGGCGATCCTCCCCGCCGATCTCTTGTCGAACGGTCTTCCCGATCTCCTGCCGAACGGTCTCCCTGATCTCCAGTTGAACGGTCTCTCCGATCCTCCCTCTCCCTGTTGCCGTTTAACCCACCTCCGACAAAAAAAACGGACCTCCCCGTCGGGGGAGATCCGCTCTTTTTTTTGACTTGTCGCCTTGTGAATCAGGCCTTCTTGGCGTTCTTTGCAGCCAGGGCCTTGTCCAGTTCGATGATGAAGTCCGAGAGGACGTTCATGTAGTTGATGAAGGCGTCGTAAGCCGAATCGTAGGGGTTGAAGTAGGAGTGCACGTCGCCGTCCGAGAGCCACTTCGTGGCCATGTAGTAGAAGTGGTCGGAGGTCTGCATGAAGCTCCAGACGTAGTCGAAATCGGGGCTCTTCAGCGCCTTGACCTTCTCCTTCTGGGCATAGAGCTTCGAGAAAGCCTCGTTCTGCAGCTCGTTGCCGAGCCATGCCGTCACGTCGCGCTCCTCGTCGGCCCACGACATCACGTGCGGGCAGTGGAGCACCGATACCGGCTGGTGCTTCTTCGCAGCCTCGGTCACCGTGGCGAACTCCAGGCCGGTCTTCTTGTCGAGGATCGCCTTCGGCAGCGCCCGCATGAACTCGAAGATGCCGGTGTCGGCCGTCTGGTGCTCACCGAAGGTCTCGTAATCCATGAAGAGGTTGATCACCTCACCCGGCGTATCCTCCGAGGCGAGCCATCCGACATATTTGTCGGCCGTCAGCGGCCACTGGTCCCAGCTCTTGTTCGAGAAGCGGAAGGCGATGTCGTCCGAGAGCTTGTAGTTGCGCAGCAGCAGCCGCAGCTTCTGGTCGATGGCGTTGGCATAGACGTAGTTCGGGGATTTCCAGCCCAGGACGTGCTTGGCGCCCTCGGCCAGCATCGTACGGAATCCCATGCCGGCGACCATGGCGCCGATCTCGTCCGAATAGATCAGCTCGGTGTTGCGGAAGGCGGTGGGTTTCACGCCGAACTCCTTCTTGATCAGGTTGACGTGGAGCTTCACCTGCTCTTCGAAATCCTCCTTCGAGGCGAGCGAGGCGAGCGAGTGCGAGTAGGTTTCGGCCAGGAATTCGACGCAGCCCGTGGCGGCGAGCTCCTTGAACGAGTCGAGCACCTCGGGCGCAAAGGCCTTCATCTGCTCGATGGCGATGCCCGTGATCGAGAACGAGCAGCGGAACTTGCCCTTGTTCTCCTTGATGAGTTTGAGCAGCAGGGCATTCATCGGGAGGTAGCACTGGCGGGCCACCTTCTGCATAATGGCGCGGTTTTGCAGGTCATCCAGGTAGTTATGGTCCTTGCCCATGTTGAAAAAGCGGTACTTCTTCAGACGCCAGGGCTGATGTACCTGAAAGTAGAGGCAAACGGTTTTCATGTTGGTGTGTCTATTTGGATTGTTTCTGATTCTCTTCGATCACGTCTTCGTAGACCTTCTTGATCTTGGCCGCAGCGTCGTTCCACTTGAGGTTGGTGACCTCCTCGAGACCCTTCGATGCGAACATCTTGGCCAGTGCCGGGTACTCGATCAGTCCGTAGATGGCGTCTGCCAGGGCATCGACATCCCAGTAGTCGACCTTGACGGCGTAGTCGAGCACCTCGGCCACCCCGCTCTGCTTGGAGATGATCACGGGGACGTTCGAGCGCATGGCCTCGAGGGGCGAGATGCCGAAGGGCTCCGAAACCGACGGCATGACGTAGACATCCGACAGCTGGAACATCTTGTGCACGTCCTCACCGCGCAGGAAGCCGGTGAAATGGAAACGGTCGGCGATTCCGAGGCGTGCGACGCGGCGGACGATGTGGTTCATCATGTCGCCCGAACCGGCCATGACGAAGCGCACGTTGGGGACCCGTTTGAGGACCTTGGCGGCAGCCTCGACGAAGTAGTCGGGACCCTTCTGGTAGGTGATACGGCCGAGGAAGGTGACGATCTTGTCGCTCACGCCGCGTTCGGGGGCTGCGGTTTCGTGCTCGGCGAAGCGCACGGCGTTGTGCACCGTGACGACCTTATCGGCGGGGATTCCGTAGCGGTTGATGACGATGTTGCGGGTGAGGTTCGATACGGCGATCACGCGGTCGGCGGCCATCATTCCGGCGCGCTCGATGGCGTAGACCTGGGTATTGACGTTTTCGCCGCTGCGGTCGTACTCCGTGGCGTGCATGTGTACGACGAGGGGTTTGCCGGAGATTCGTTTTGCGGCGATTCCGGCGTAATAGGTGAGCCAGTCGTGGGCGTGGATGACGTCGAACTGGCCTTCGAGGTCGCGGGCCACCTGGGCTGCGACGACAGCATAACGGGCGACCTCCTCCATGAGGTTGGCGCCGTACTTTCCAGAGAAGGTGTAGCGCTGTTTCCAGGCATCGGTCGTCGACCAGGTGCGCTGGCCCGACTTGACATACTTCTCGTGATAGGATTCATACTCTTCGGGGGAGATGTAGGGGACCATGTTCGAGTCGATATGGATGAACGACATCTTCTCGAGCACATCGTCAGCACCCTGGCCCGTGGCTCCGTAGAGAGCTTCGACCTCGCTGGCATTCAATACGTGGGTGAACCGCTGGTCCTCATCGCCGTAGGCGTGAGGAACGACGAAGGTCACGTCCACGCCGTTGCGGGCCAGACCGCGGGTCATACCATAGCAGGCCGTTCCCAAACCGCCCGCAATGTGGGGCGGGAACTCCCATCCGAACATCAATACTTTCATGTCTTATTCTGTTTTGTCTTGTGTATTCTTGCGTTCAGTCGCTTTTGTCCGGCTTTTGTTGCCTTGGCGTTCAATTCACATCCTTCTGCTCTTCGTCGTAAGCCGTACGTGGTGACCGGCTTGTCGGGTCGGTTCCGGTCGGCTTTCCAGCGCTGCGGTCGCCGTTTCTGACAGCGGTCGCGCTCCTTTCACTTGTGTCTTTTCCGTCCTTCCAGTCGGGCTGTTCCGTCGGGGGCGTCGATCCGGATGATTCCGGGTTCGGCTTTTCGGCATCGGGGGTTGCCGGGACGGGGAGTTTCCGGGTTGCGAGGGTTTGGGGCGGGTCGAATGGGAGTACTATCTTCTGCAGCGGGCGGAATCTATCCGTCTTTTCGGCAGCTTCTCGCTGTCCCTTCGATTCTCTTGCGGGTTCGGGCCCTTGAGGTTGAAATTCGCGGCGATTGTCGCTGATTCGCTCCTTGTCTGCCCTGGCGTTTGGGCTGCTTCCCGCCGTATACGCTGCTGATTGGCAGTTTCTCCTCCGGCCTTCCGGTTATCTCCTTCCGGCTTTCTCTTCCCCCTTCTTCTTTTTCCCTTCTCCCTCTCTTCTCTACTCCTTCCTTCCCCTTTTGTTCTCAGGTCTGCATCCGATTCCTCTTCCTCTCCCTTTCTGCACTTCCTTCTGCCTCTTTCTCTCTTCTACTCCTGTTCCTCTCGTCTCTTTTCTTTCGCTCCTCTCGTTGTTTCCTCTTTCTCCTTTCTTCTCTCCTTTCTCCTCGCTCTCCCTTTGCTTCCCTTGTGCTCTCTCTTCGCTCCCCTCTCTCCTCTTTCTCACCCCCCCCGTGCCGTTGCTCACGGCCTCTGGTAAGGCTGTCCGGTGGACCGGGCTCATCACCCGGTCCCGGACCGTCGGGCTGCGGCTTCTTATTTCGTGGCCGCTTTCTTGACAGCGGTCTTGCGGACCGTTGTCTTCTTGGTGGCTTTCGACTCGGTCTTGGCGCTCTTTGCCGCGGTTTTGGAAGCGGTTTTGGCGGCCGGTTTGCGGGTCGTCGTCTTCTTGGGCTCCTCGGGCCGGTTGGCCTTGCGGGCCTGGATCATGGCGAAAATGTCCACTACGGAACCGACGCTCCAGGCCTGCGAGATGGCGCCGCGGGGAGCGTAGGGAGGATCGGCATCGAAGAGCTCGCCGATCGATCCGATTCCGTAGGACTGGATGTCCTCGTTGAAGTTTGCAAGGATCTCCTCGGCCTCCGGGAGGAAGGCGTCCCCGTTCATGTCGAAGCAGGCCTGGACATAGAATTCCAGGAGCCACGGCCATACGGAGCCGTTTTTGGCCGCGAAGTCACGCTCCTCGGGCGTACCCTCCTGCGAACCCTTGTAGAGCGGATTGCGGGGCGATAGCGTCCGCAGGCCCTTCGGGGTGAGCAGGTGCTGGCGAACGGTCTGGATGACCCCCAGCTGCGCCTCCTCGTCAAGCATCTTGTAGGGAAGGGCGCAGGCGATGATCATGTTCGGACGGATGTCGCGGTCCGGACCCTCGAAGCCGACGAAGTCGGCCAGGTAGCCATCGCTCAGCAGGAAGAGTTCGTTGAACGAAGCCTTGGTCTTTTCGGGGAGGTTCTCCCACTCCTTGACGAACTCCTTGTCTGCGTTTTCGCCGGCGAGGCGCAGCGTATAGCAGAGGGCGTTGTACCAGAGAGCATTGACCTCGACCTGATAGCCGTTTCGCGGGGTGACGGGCTTGCCGGCGATCGTGGAGTTCATCCAGGTGAGCGGCGTGTTTTCGGCCGAAGCCCACACCAGTCCGTTGTCGTTGAGGATGACGCGACCGGCGATGCCGCGCTTGTACGAGGCGAGGATCTGCTTCATGGCCTCTCCGTAGCGCTCCCAGAGGGCCTTGGCCCCGATCTGGGGTTCGAGCTGCTGGAGGGTCCAGAAGAACCACAGCGGGGTGTCGGCGCCGACGGCGGCCGAGAAGTCGCCGCAGAACATGCCGTTGCACATGTTGCGCACCTGCGTGTCGAGGGCGTCCATGCAGTCCTCCTTGTGGTTCTGGCGCAGGGTGATGCCGGGCAGCGAGATGAAGGTCTGGCGGCCCGAAACGCCGTGCCAGGGGTATCCGGCGATGACTTCGGTCCGGTTGCCCGGGCGGCGGATCAGGAACTGACGGGCCGAGTGCTCGAGGCAGCTGATGAAGTCGATCTTGTGGGTGCGGCGGGCGATCGAACCCTCGAAGAGTTCGTCGATGGTCTTCGTCGAGCCCATCTCGTCGAGCGAGGCCGAGAAGATGATGCTTTCACCCTTCTTGAGTTCGGTTTCGAAGTATCCGGTGGTCATCAGATCCTCGTGACCCTCGTAACCGCGGGCGATATCCTGCTGATACTCGAAGTTGTAGTACCAGTCGGGAGCCGGGACGAACTCCGTACCGGGTTTGTTGGTCTGGAGGTAGAGCCAGGGGAAACACCCGTAGAGCCGGCACTTGACGCCGTTCATGGCGGGATAGGAGTGGCCGTCGGCCTCCATGTTGGCATGCGTCAGGGCGTGCTTGTCGCGGAAGGCGAGGAAGGGGCGCAGACGCAGGCGGGTTTCGGAGTGGGCATCCACGAGCGTATAGCGGATCATGAGCTGGGTGCGTTTGTGGATCCACAACATCTCCTTTTTGAGAATCACGCCGCCCACACGATAGGTGATCGTGGGGGTCGGGGTGTATTCGAAATCGGTGATGTACTTGTGACCGCGGGGTTCGTAGGTTCCCTTGAAGCGGTGGAGGGCCAGGTTGAAGGTCTGGTCATGCTGGATGATCGACTCGTCGAGTGACGACAGCAGGACGTAGGTCCGGTCGCTGTTGTCGATCGGCGACACGATCAGTCCGTGATAGCGGCGGGTGTTGCAGCAGACGATGGTCGTGCTCATGTATCCGCCGATCCGGTCCGTAGCGAGCATTTCGCGCTGGAGGGAGTACTCCAGATTGCCGAGTTCGCTTTTGTCGAAGGTTAATGCTGCCATATGCTTTAAAAATTCTGTTCGTACACTAAAGATATTGAAAATTTCGAAATCCGGCAATTTTATTGCTGAAATTCAACATTTTTCATATCGTTTTTCAGAATCCGCGCATCCGAAAACCCTAGGCCCACTTCACCAGAGCGAAGTCCATGCGGTGGGGCAGGTTGGGGTTCGAGGGGTAGATTCGCAGTGCCACGTCGAACGTGCCGGCCTCGTCGGGCGTATAGTCGAGCGTGTAGGTGACCAGACTGCCGTCGATCTTCGTCCGCTCGAGCTGGATCGTGCGGGTGACGTTGACCGTCTGACCGCCGACGATCTGACGAGCCAGCACCATCTCGACGCCGATATCCTCGGGGCGCAGGTTGGCGATGTCGACCGTTACCGAGAAGTGGTACGTTTCGCCCACGAAGACGGCCTCCTTGTCGATCTTCACGCGCTGTACGTCGACGGCGTGCACCTTGTCCCATGCGGCGGAAACCTTGCGCTTCCAGGCGGCGATTTCGCGGGCCATGCGGTAGGTGTCGGCGCTCATCAGACGCTTGCGGGCGGCGAGCTTGTTGTAGAAGCGCTCCTCGTAGTCGATCAGCATGCGGTTGGTCGTGAAGTTCGAGGCGATGTCGGCCACGCACTTCTTGATCGACTCCACCCAGGCGTGCGGGATGTTGTCCGCGCCGCGGTCGTAGTACTTCGGGGCGATCTGCTCCTCGATGGTGTTGTAGATCATCTCGGCGTCGAGTTCGTCCTGGAAGTGCTGATCGGTGAAGGTGCGCTCCATGGGCAGGGCCCAGCCGGCCCCCTCCTTGTAGCCCTCGACCCACCAGCCGTCGAGTACCGAGAACTGCATGACGCCGTTCATGACGCACTTTTCGCCCGACGTACCCGAAGCCTCGAGCGGACGGGTCGGGGTGTTGAGCCATACGTCGACGCCCTGAACCATGCGGCGGGCCAGCTCCATGTCATAGTTCTGCAGGAAGATGATCTTGCCCACGAACTGCGGCATGGCGGCCACTTCGACGATCCGCTTGATGAGGTCCTGACCCGGCTTGTCGTTCGGGTGGGCCTTGCCGGCGAAGATGAACTGTACGGGGCGCTCCTTGTTGTTGACGATGGCCGACAGACGGTCCAGGTTCGTGAAGAGCAGGTAGGCGCGCTTGTAGGTGGCGAAACGGCGGGCGAAGCCGATGGTCAGCACGTCGGGACGGATCCCCTCGATGATCTGCAGCATCTGGCGCGGCGATTCGAGACGCACCTGCTTCGGGTCGCTGTAGCGTTTGCGGATATGCTTGATGAGCTTGTTCTTGAGCTTCATGCGCTCCTCCCAGAGTTCGACGTCGGGGATGTTGTGCACCTTCTGCCAGGCGGGGATGTTGTAGGTGTGTCCCTCGAATCCGTCGGCGAAGTAGCGGGCGTAGAGGCGGCGCAGCGACGTGGCGATCCAGGTCGGGAAGTGCACGCCGTTGGTGACATATCCGATGTGGAGTTCGTTCTTGAAGTATCCCGGCCACATGTTGCCCAGAATATCCTTCGAAACCTCGCCGTGGAGCCACGATACGCCGTTGACCTCCTGCGAGAGGTTGCAGGCCAGCACCGACATCGAGAACTTCTCGTTCGGGTCGTTGGGGTTGGTCTTGCCGAGGTTGATGTACTGCTCCCAGGTGATGCCCAGCACGTCGGGATAGTGCGACATGTACTGACGGATCATCGATTCGGGGAAGGCGTCGTGGCCGGCCGGAACGGGGGTGTGAGTCGTGAAGAGCGACGACGAGCGGACCACCTCCAGCGCCTCCGAGAAGGAGAGTTTGCGGTGGTTGACCAGGTCGCGGATGCGTTCGATGCCGATGAAGGCGGCGTGGCCCTCGTTGCAGTGGTAGACGTCGTGCTTGATGCCCAGTTTGCGCAGGGCGCGGATACCGCCGATGCCGAGCAGGATCTCCTGCTTGAGACGGTTCTCCCAGTCGCCGCCGTAGAGGTAGTGGGTTACCTGACGGTCCTCCTCGAGGTTGTCCTCGATATCGGCGTCGAGCAGGTAGAGGTCCGTACGGCCGACCTGGCATTTCCAGATGCGGGCCAGGAGCGTACGGCCGGGGAAGGCGATCGAGATGGTCATCCAGTTTCCGGCCTCGTCACGCACGGGCGAGATGGGCAGCTTGTAGAAGTTCTGGGCCTCGTAGGTCGCCTCCTGGGCGCCCTGGGCCGAGAGGCGCTGCGTGAAGTATCCGTAGCGGTAGAGCAGACCCACGGCGGCCATCGGGACGTTGCGGTCCGAAGCCTCCTTCAGGTAGTCGCCGGCCAGGATACCCAGACCGCCCGAGTAGATCTTCAGCGACGAGTGCAGACCGTACTCCATCGAGAAGTAGGAGATCGTCGTGGCCTTCGGGTCGGGTTTTTCGTTCATGTAGTCGCGGAACTGGGTGTAGACGGCATCCAGCATGGCGAGGAAGTTCGTATCCTTTTCGAGTTCGCGCAGCCGCTCGACGCTGAGCTGGTCGAGGAAGGCGATGGGGTTGCGGTCGCACTCGGCCCAGAGCGTCGGGTCGATGCTTTCGAACAGGTCGCGGGCGCCGGGGTTCCAGCACCACCAGAGGTTGCGCGAGAGCTCCTCGAGGGCATGCAGCCGTTTGGGCAGGGTCTTGTCGACCATCATGCGGCTCCAGTTGGGCTTTTCGACGAAGAGCTGCTGGCGGACGAAGTTGATCTGTTCGGTCTTGGCGCCGCCGTCGTCGAGCGAGGCGCGGTTCGTGCGGACGATCGAGCTCTCGATGGCCTCGGAGTAGGCCTGTTCGTAGGCGGCATAGAGGTGCTCCCAGAGGGCCGTGGTCGAGATTTCGTAGGCCGACGTGCGGATTTCGTTGACGTGCTTCTCGTCGAGCTGGCAGAAGCGGATCAAGGCGTCGGCGATCTTCTCCTCGACCTCCTTGTCGTTGTAGTCGTCGCGGCGGATCACCTCCACGCCGGCGTGTTCACGCTGTTTGTCGACCCACATGCCGAAACCGGCGAGCGTCGTGGTGACGGTCGGCACGGAGAAGGCCACCGACTCCAGCGGCGTGTATCCCCACGGTTCGTAGTAGGAGGGGAATACCGTGAGGTCCATGCCCACGAGCAGTTCGTAGTAGTCCTTGTTGAAGATGCCGTCCTTGTGGTTGAGGTACGTCGGGACGAAGATCACCTTCACCTTCGATCCGGGCTGGGTCAGCGGGCTGTCCTTCAGGGCGTTGACGATCGGATCCCAGGTCTGGTCCTCCAGATAGTGGGTCGAGTACTTGTACTGCTTTTCGTCGATCGGGGCCGAGGGATCGGCCAGATGGGCCTGCAGGTCGACGCGCGGGCCGCGGTTGCCGGCCGGCACGGTGATGTAGGCGAGGATTTCGCGCTGGAGCTTGTCCGACTGGGCGAGGAGCTTGAGCGATTCGATGAAGACGTCGATGCCCTTGTTTCGGAATTCATAGCGGCCGCTGGTGCCGACGATCAGCGGGTCGCCCGAGAACTTTTCGCCCAGGCAGGCCTCGGCCACGCGGATCATGGCCTTGCGGGCCTCTTCGCGCTTGGTGTAGTATTCGTCGCCCGACCAGACGAAGTCGTTTTCGAAGCCGTTGGGGGTCACGCCGTCGGGTTCGCGGCCGAGGAGGTATTTGCACTCGTTGGCGGTGATGTCGCTCACCGTCAGGAAGGCGTCGTGATACGTGGCGGCCATCTTTTCGATCGAGTGTTTGGCCACGACGTTGAAGCGGCGGGCCAGTTCATCGGCGTTGAGTTTCGTGAGCGAGTTGTAGAGCGGGAGCCGGTTTCCGGCGATGCAGCGGCCCATGACGGTGGCGTGGGTGGTGAATACCGTGGCCACGTAGGGCGAGTTGTTGCGCAGGTAGAGGCCTCCGGCTGCGGTTTGCCACTCGTGGAAGTGAGCGGTGATCTTGGCCGTGGGCGATCCGAAGTCCTTGACATAGGAGGCGATGACCACACCGGCGGCCCAGCCGAAGAGGACGGGTTCGATGTAGTCCCACTGTCCGGAGATCGAGTCTACGTGGTAGGATTCCCAGAGGCTCTTGAGGATTTCGTCCTTGCGGGGGATCAGCGACGAGAAGTCGATCAGCAGGACGGTCGGGTCGCCCTTGATTTTCCAGTGTCCGGCGCGGACGCGGATGCCCTCGTTGTAGAGGTTCTGGCGCCAGGCCTTCAGCAGGTTCTGATCCTCTTCGAATTCGGGGTTGACGCCCTCGTGCGAGAGGTCGGGGCCGATCAGCATGTAGCGGTCGCCGAATTTGCGGGTAACGGTCTGTGCCTTGGTCGAGATGACGGTGTGGATACCGCCCACCTTGTTGCAGACCTCCCAACTTACCTCGAACAGGAAGTCGGGAGTGTGTTTAGCATTGCTCATATGGATGTCTGTTTGATTTCGTAACGAACGGAATTATCCGGCCGCAAAGGTAATACTTATATTTAGATAAAACAATTGAAAAATCAATTACTAAAAAAATTTAATAATAACTTAACATTTCAGTTTCACTTGGTTGCGAAGGCGGGTTACGTTTCGAAGAGCTCCTCGATGACCGCGTCCGATACAAGCATCCGTTCGGGCGGAACGGCCATGTGTCCGGCCTCGATGCGCAGGGCTCCGGCGCGGATCCATCCTTCGGCGTCGTGGCGCATGCGGGCGGTGCGTCCGGCGCCGAAAAGGGACGTGGCTTCATCCAGGTCGATCCCTTCGCAGGTGCGCAGGCGGGTCATCACATATTCGTTGAAACGGTCGCGTTCCGAGAGGATCTCGGCCTCGGCGGGTTCGCCGGCGATGTAGCGCTCGACGGAGGCGGCGTTCCAGTGTCGTTCGCGGCCGTCGAACGAGTGGGCGGCGGGGCCGATTCCGAGGTATCTGACGCCGTGCCAGTAGGCGGCATTGTGGCGGGCGCGGAAGCCCGGACGGGCGAAATTCGACACCTCGTAGTGTTCGTATCCGGCACCGGTCAGCGTCTCGTGAATCAGCGCATACTCCGCTTCGCTGACCGTTTCGTCGACCGGAGCGAAGGTGCCGCGTGCGGCCCGGCGGCCGAATGCGGTGCCGGGTTCGATGGTCAAATGGTATGCCGAAATGTGTTCGACGTTGAGTGCAAGTGCCTGATCGAGCGATCGTCTGAGCGAGTCGCCGCCGAATCCGGGGACGCCGAAGATCAGGTCGACGGTCAGATTCGCGAATCCGGCCTCGCGGGCCTGCCGCACGGCTTCGCGGGCCTGCGAGGCGGTGTGGCGGCGGTTCATCAGCCGCAGACAGTCGTCGTCGAACGACTGGATGCCGATCGATAGACGGCCGATGCCGGCACGGCGGATGGCGGTGAGGTATTCGGGGGTCAGGTCATCGGGATTGGCCTCGAGGGTGGTCTCCTCGACGGCCGAGCAGTCGAAGAGCCGGGCGGCATGGTCGAGCAGCCCTTTCAGCATTTCGGGCGGGCAGAGCGACGGGGTTCCGCCTCCGAAATAGCGGGTCCGGACCGCTTCGCCCGACAGGTAGTTGCTTCGGCTCTCCAGTTCGCGGTGCATGGCTTCGGCGAGCGGGGCCATGTGTTTGGTTCCGACCTCCTTGTAGAAGTCGCAGTAGGCGCAGATGCGCTTGCAGAAGGGGATATGGAAGTATAGTCCGGCCATAACATACCAAAGTTACGAAAATAATTGTTACGACCGAACGCTTTTCAAAACGAAATTATTTTCTGACCCTTCGTCTGCGAATCGAAATCCGTCCGCAACTCTTCTTCGTGGCTCGGACGTGAAAATTTTAGGAAGGAGCCGCCTCTGAAGCGTTGTTTTTCTGCAAAAAAAGGAGTGTCCGGTCGATCCCCTTCGATAGCCATCGGGTTCTCCCTTCATTATATATAGGTGTGTCTCTTCTCTCCTGTTGAGTTCTTCTGGGTCGGGCTTTCACGCTCCTTGCCGGTCGACGGGCCTCGTTTCCGTTCGCCGTTTGCCCCCTTGCGCCTGTCGCATCCTCCGGGTCGGATCCGCACTCCGCCCCCTCGGGAGGGGATAGTAAAAAATTTTCTTAATTTTGACTGTTATTTTTTTCACAATTCTGAAAGTTTTTTTACCTTTGTGGCGTCCAAGGACGTACGAATTCGAGTCGTCCGGACGTTAGGTTAAGGACTTGGTTTTTATTAAAATAAAAAAGTTATGGACAAAATGGATCTGAAAAAGTACGGGATCACGGGCGTAACCGAGATCGTGTACAATCCCTCCTACGACGAACTTTTCCGTGAGGAGACCAAAAAAGGCCTGCGCGGTTATGAGAAGGGACAGCTCACCGAGACCGGTGCTGTCAATGTGATGACGGGTGTCTATACGGGTCGTTCGCCCAAAGACAAGTTCTTCGTGATGGATGAGACCACGAAGGATACGATCTGGTGGACCTCCGACGAGTACAAGAACGACAACAAGCCTGTTACGAAGGCTGCCTGGAAGGAGCTCAAGAAGATCGCCGCTCAGGAGCTTTCGGGCAAGAAACTCTATGTTGTGGATACCTTCTGCGGCGCCAACGAGAACTCGCGTCTGAAGATCCGTTTCATCATGGAGGTTGCCTGGCAGGCCCACTTCGTGAAGAACATGTTCATCCGTCCGACCGACGAGGAGCTCGAGAAGTACGGTGAGCCCGATTTCGTGGTTCTGAACGCTTCGAAGGCAAAGGTCAAGAACTACAAGGAGCTCGGCCTGAACTCGGAGACCGCCGTAGTCTTCAACCTCACGGAGAAGATGCAGGTGATCATCAACACGTGGTATGGCGGTGAGATGAAGAAGGGTATGTTCTCCTACATGAACTACCTGCTCCCGCTGAAGGGCATGGCTTCGATGCACTGCTCGGCCAACACCAACGAGAAGGGCGAGACCGCTATCTTCTTCGGTCTGTCGGGAACCGGCAAGACCACGCTGTCGACCGACCCGAAGCGTCAGCTCATCGGCGACGACGAGCACGGATGGGACGATGACGGCGTCTTCAACTTCGAGGGCGGCTGCTACGCCAAGGTGATCAACCTCTCGAAGGAGAACGAGCCCGACATCTGGAACGCCATTCGCCGCAACGCCCTGCTCGAGAACGTAACCGTTGACAAGAAGGGCAAGATCGACTACGCCGACAAGTCGGTAACGGAGAACACCCGTGTATCGTACCCGATCTTCCACATCGAGAACATCGTTAAGCCCGTATCGAAGGCTCCGGCTGCCAAGAAGGTGATCTTCCTCTCGGCCGATGCATTCGGCGTGCTGCCCCCGGTATCGATCCTGACCCCGGAGCAGACGAAGTACTACTTCCTGTCGGGCTTCACCGCCAAGCTGGCCGGTACGGAGCGTGGCATCACGGAGCCGACCCCAACCTTCTCGGCATGCTTCGGCGCAGCCTTCCTGTCGCTGCACCCCACGAAGTACGGCCAGGAGCTGGTGAAGAAGATGGAGAAGTCGGGCGCCAAGGCCTACCTCGTGAACACGGGTTGGAACGGCACCGGCAAGCGTATCTCGATCAAGGATACGCGTGGCATCATCGACGCCATCCTCGACGGCTCGATCGACAAGGCCCCCACGAAGATGATTCCTATCTTCGACTTCAAGGTGCCCACCGAGCTGCCGGGTGTTGATTCGCACATCCTCGATCCGCGCGATACGTATGCAAACGCATCGGAGTGGGACGAGAAGGCCAAGGACCTCGCAGGCCGCTTCATCAAGAACTTTGCGAAGTTCACGGGCAACGAGGAGGGCAAGAGCCTCGTGACTGCCGGTCCGAAGCTCTAATCTTCGAATACCGAACAAAATCCCTGTGCGGGAGGTCGATGAGACCTCCCGCTTTTTTTTGTCCCGGCTGAGGCGGGAAGCGGAATTTTTCGTAATTTTGAGGAAGCGACCACCTTCTTCCGGTGGTCATCTTCTCGAAAACCTGCGAAGTGATGAAACTGCGATTGTTGCTTGTCGGACTGCTGCTGCCGCTGTGCATGGCGGCCCAGAGTCCGGCCGGAGTGTGGGACGGCACCCTCTCGGTGAATGCCGCCTGCCTGCGGCTCGTCTTCCGGATTGCCGCCTCGGCGGAGGGCTATACGGCCACATTGGACAGCCCCGATCAGGGGGTGCGGGGAATTCCGGTCGATTCGGTCGACTTCCGCGACGGAGCGCTGTCGTTGCGCATCGTCCCGCTCGACGTCTCGTTCCGCGGCAACCTGCTCTCCGAGGGAATGCTGCTCGGCGAATTTACCCAGTCGGGACAGCGGACGATGCTCATGCTGTCGCGGCGCAAGGCTGCGGCACGCCCCCAGACTCCGCAGCCGCCCTTCCCCTATGCCTGCCGCGAGGTCCGCTTCCCGAGTTGGGCCGAGGGGGTCGAACTGGCGGGAACGCTGACGCTGCCCGATTCGCTGCCGCCGCGTGCCGCCGTGGTGCTGGTCACCGGCAGCGGGCTGCAGAACCGCGACGAGGAGCTTTTCGGACACAAACCCTTCCTGGTGATTGCCGATCGTCTGACGCGGAACGGAATCGCCGTGCTGCGTTACGACGACCGCGGATTCGGCCTCCCGAAGGAGGAGCAGCAGCGGTTGCTGGCCGGGGCGACGACGGATGACTTTGCGCTCGATGCGCTGGGAGCCTTCGACTGGCTGCGGGCGCAGCCCGGTCTCAAGGGGGTGCCGTGCGGCATCCTGGGCCACAGCGAGGGTGGTACGATCGCCTTTCTGGCGGCAGCGGCGGATCCCGACGTGGCGTTTGTCGTCTCGCTGGCCGGCGGGCTGATCCCCGGCGGACGGATCAGCCTGCTCCAGAAGCGGCGGCTGATGGAGCAGCAGGGGCTGGATCCGCAGTTGGTCGATGCCGCCTGCCACCTGCTTGAGCGTTGTCACGAGGAGCTGGGCCAAACGTCGCAGGAGAAGCTCCCGGCGCGTCTGCCTGAACTGAAGGCCGCGCTGGCGGCCGATCCCGGGGTGCAGGGGCTGCCCGTTCCACTCCGCGAAAATCTGCTTCAGGTGCTCGACGGTGCGGCCGCCTCGCCGTGGGTCTGCCGCTTCCTGACGCTCGACCCCTCCGAGGCGATCCGACAGGCGGGCAACCGCCCCGTGCTGGCCGTCAACGGTTCGCTCGATTCGCAAGTTGATCCCGGTGAGAATCTTGCGGCGATCCGGCAGTTGCTCGGCGATTCGGGACTCCTCACCGTAAAGGAGTATCCCGGTCTGAACCACCTGCTGCAGCCCTGTGAGACGGGCGATGTCTCCGAGTATGAGACGATCGAGGTGACTGTTTCCGAAGAGGTGCTGGCCGATCTCGTGGCGTGGCTCCGGGCTCTCGGCCGGTAGGCCGAGTCTTTTGCGGCTCGGTTTTGAGCGGCCGTGGCGGCTGTAACGGCTCTTGCGGCGTGGTTTCGGATTAGACCGGTTGTCTGAGGTTTTGCCGATCGTGTTGCGAATGGCTGCTGTTGCCGTAGTCCGGGTTTGCAGTTTGGAGTCCGTTCCCGGTTGGAGACGACCGATCTGGCTGCCGGCTTCTGTCTTTTGGAGGTATCCCGGGTTGGCGACTGTTTGCCGCCTTCTGACCATAAAAAATCCGACCCCCTCATCGGGCGGTCGGATTTTTTGTCGTATGCTTTCCGGAACCGGAATCAGACGGTCATGATCTCCTTCTCCTTGCGGGCCAGAACCTCGTCGAGAGTCTTGGTGAACTTCTCGAGGAGTTTCTGCGACTGGGTCTCGCCGTCTTTCGACTCGTCCTCGGGCATACCCTCCTTCTGCGCCTTCTTGAAGGCGTCGACAGCGTCGCGGCGGGCGTTGCGCAGGCTGATACGGGCCGTTTCGGCTTCGCCGCGGATCTGCTTGACCAACTCCTTGCGTCGATCCTCGGTCAGGGGCGGGATCGTCAGGCGGATGGTTTCACCGTTGTTCGAGGGGGTCAGGCCGATGTTCGAGTCGAGGATGGCCTTCTCGATCGGGCGGAGCATCTTCTTGTCCCAGGGCTGGATCAGGATGGTCCGGGCATCGGGAACAGTGACGCTGGCGGCTCCCGAAACGGGTACCTGCGAACCGAAGTATTCGACCATCACGCCGTTGAGGACGTTGATCGATGCCTTGCCGGCACGTACGTTGAGCAGTTCCTCCTCGAGGTGGTCGATAGCCTTCTGCATGCGCGACGAGGCTTCGTTGAGAATAGTTTTGGTATCCATATATGCGATATCTTTGAATTATTGGCAGTTATAAAACGGGGTGACCGCGGGAGGCTCTTGCTCTTCGCCTCCCTTTATCCGCGTTATGCACGCACTCTCCCTTTACTTTTTTCTCCTTTCTCCTTTCTCCTCTCTTCTTTTTCCCTCTCTCCCTCTCTCCCTCTCTCCCTCTTATTGCCCCCCCTGGCTCTCTTTGCCCCTCCCGCCTGGGATGGCCCCGGGGGAAGCGGGGTTATTCGGCGGGTGCTTCGGCCGGGAGTTTGGCGAGTGTGGCCTGGATCGTACGGATCAGCTCTTCGAATTCATCCGGTTCGTAGCCGACCGTGGCCGAGACGACCTTCCCGTCGGCATCGATGAGGAAGTTGCGGGGGATGAAGTTCGAAGCGTATTTCCGGTAGATGCTCTCCGTCGAATCGAGCCCCATCGGGAAGTCGTGGCCGCTCTTCTGGCGGAAGGTCTCCACGGCCCGGCGGCTCTCCCCGCGCGAAACGGGCAGGAAGAGGAACGGTTCGCCGGCAAACCGGTCGATGATCTCCGTCTGGACGTGGGTCAGCTCCTCACGGCAGGGCGGGCACCACGTAGCCCAGAAGTTGAGCAGGACGACCTTTCCGCGCAGTTCGGAGAGTGTGACGGTGGAGCCGTCGACCATCTCGACGGTAAAGTCCGGAGCCGTGTCGCCGGCCTTGACGAGCGTCGTTTCGGCCAGTTCCCGATCCTCCTGCTGACGGTCTGCAGCGCTCTCTTCGCCCGAGGGGAGCAGCGCGATGACGGCGACGATGACGACGATCAGCGCCAGCATGATCCACAGCTGGCGGTTGCTCTTGCGCTGGGGTTTGCGGATAGCCATGGTGTCAGCGTTTTACGAGGGTTCCGATCGGCTCTCCGGCGAGAACCTTGCCCAGATTGCCCGGAGTGTCCATGTCGAAGACGATGATTTCGAGGCCGTTCTCGCGGCAGAGGGTGAAGGCCGTGAGGTCCATGACCTTCAGCCGGCGGTCGAGCACCTCCTCGAAGGAGATCTCGTTGAATTTCGTGGCTGTGGGGTCCTTTTCGGGGTCGGCCGTGTAGACGCCGTCGACGCGGGTGCCCTTCAGCAGGACGTCGGCCTCGATCTCGATGCCGCGCAGCGCCGAGGCAGAGTCGGTCGTGAAGTAGGGGTTGGAGGTCCCGCCGCCGATGATGACCACGTATCCGGCCTCGAGGTACTCGATGGCGCGGGCCTTGGAGAAGTACTCGCCGATGGGCTCCATGCGGATCGAGGTGAGGACCTTGCACTTCACGCCGTTGTCCTCGAGGGCCGACTGCAGGGCCAGCGAGTTGATGATCGTGGCGAGCATGCCCATCTGGTCGCCCTTGACGCGGTCGAATCCCTTCTTGGCCCCCGAGAGGCCGCGGAAGATGTTTCCGCCGCCGATGACGATGCCGATCTGCACACCCGTAGCGGCAGCGGCCTTGATCTGCTCGGCGTAGGACTGGAGCTGTGCCGGGTCGAGCCCGTACTTCTGGGAACCCTGGAGCGATTCGCCGCTCAGTTTCAGGAGTATTCGCTTGTATTTCATCTTGCGAGGTTTTTATCGTTATGCGAAGATAGGGATTTTTTCGAAAAATTCCCTATTATTTCTTATCTTTGTCTTTCGAATGTCACCCCGTGTCTATAAACTGCTCGACCGTGTGTCGTCTCCGCGGGAGCTCAAGCAGCTCTCGCCGGAGGAGTTGCGTCTCTACTGCGACGAACTGCGCCACTACATCATCGCCGAATGCTCGGTCAATCCGGGCCATCTGGCATCGAGTCTCGGAGCGGTGGAACTGGCTGCCGCTCTGCACTATGTCTACAATACGCCGGAGGATCGGATCGTCTGGGACGTCGGCCATCAGACCTACGCCCACAAGATCATCACGGGCCGCCGCGAGGCCTTCCACACGAAGCGCCAGCTGGGCGGCATCAGCGGTTTCCCGCGCATGTCCGAGAGCGAGTACGATGCCTTCGGCGGAGGACACGCCTCGGTGTCGATCTCGGCAGCCTTCGGCATGGCCAAGGCGGCCGAACTGCGGGGCGAGAAGCGGCAGGTGGTGGCCGTCATCGGCGACGGCTCGATGACCGGCGGCCTGGCCTTCGAGGGGTTGAACAACGCCGGCGCCTCGAAGCAGACCAACCTGCTGGTGATTCTCAACGACAACAACATGGCCATCGACCAGGCCACCGGTGCCCTGAAGAACTACCTGCTGAAGATCTCGACGTCGGTCCACTACAACCGCTTCAAGCAGCGGCTGTGGGGCATCCTGTCGCATACGCCGCGGCTGCTGCGCCTCTGTCAGAAGGCGGGCAACGCCGTCAAGCAGGGGGTGCTCAACAAGAGCAACTTCTTCGAGAGCCTCAATTTCCGCTATTTCGGACCCGTCGACGGCCATAACCTCAAGGAGCTGGTGCGCACGCTGCGGGCGATGCGTGACATCGAGGGGCCGAAGCTGCTGCACGTGCTGACGGTCAAGGGCAAGGGCTATCTGCCGGCCGAACACGATCAGTCGGTATGGCACGCTCCCGGACGGTTCAACCCCGATACGGGCGAGCGGATCGCCTCGTCGGGAGGAGCGGCCCGCTATCAGGATGTCTTTGGGGAGACGCTGCTCGAGCTGGCGCGTCTCGACCGGCGCATTGTGGGGGTTACGCCCGCCATGCCGACCGGCTGCTCGATGAACATCATGATGCGCGAGATGCCCGACCGCTGCTTCGACGTCGGCATTGCCGAGGGGCACGCCGTGACCTTCTCGGCGGGTCTGGCCGCGGCGGGGATGATCCCCTTCTGCAACATCTATTCGACCTTCATGCAGCGCGCCTACGACAACGTGATCCACGACGTGGCGATTCAGGACCTTCCGGTGGTGATGTGTCTCGACCGGGGCGGACTGGTCGGCGAGGACGGCGTTACGCACCACGGGGTCTTCGACATGGAGGCCTTCCGGGCGATTCCGGGGCTGACGATCGCCGCGCCGATGAACGAACCCGAACTGCGCAACCTGATGTACACGGCGCTGCATGCCGGCCATCCCTTCATGATCCGCTATCCGCGCGGCAACGGCGAGGGGCTTCCGTGGCGCGGGCAACCCTTCGAGGAGCTGCCCGTGGGGCGCGGACGGCGGTTGCGTGACGGTGCGGACGTGGCGCTGGTGACGATCGGTACGACGGGCAATGCGGCGTCACGGGCTGCCGAACGGGCGGCGGCCGCGGGTATCGAGGCGGCACATTACGACCTGCGGTATGTCAAGCCGCTCGACGAAGTGCTGCTCGACGAGGTGGGACGCCGCTTCCGGCGGGTCATCACCGTCGAGGACGGATGCCTGCGCGGCGGTGTCGGCGAGGCCGTGACGGTCTTCTTCGCTTCGCGCGGATACGACGTGCAGGTCACGCGGCTGGGTATCGGCGACCAGTGGGTCGAACACGGTACGCCGGCACAGCTGAAGGCCCTTTGCGGCTACGACGAGGAGGCGATCCTGCGGGCCCTGCTGGAGTACCGGCCCGAATAAGCCGGGGCGGAGCCGTGGGGCGGACGGTACTCGAGGGGCGGATGATACTAGAGGACGGATGGTGTCCGAGGAACGGATGCTTCTTGAAGGGCGGATGATACTTGAGAGGACGGATGGTGTCCGAGGAACGGATGCTTCTTGAGGAGCGGATGGACCCGGGGACGGATGATATCCGAGGGGCGGACGAGCCCTGTATAGTCCGGGAATCAGGGTATAGATGATATGAGGGTTGCGAAAGCAGCCCTTTTGTTTTTGGGTTTTGGTGTGTGAAGCCGCGTGTCGGTCTCATCTCGGGGGAAACGGCAGCCTGCCGAAATCCAAAGAGAAAAGCACCCGCCGCAGACTCCGCCTACATCGTAAAGAGCCAGTCGTCGCCGCGGCTTCGTTCCGGATCGAACCGGAACCCTTCCCATTCGAATGTCTTCAGCCGTTCGGGGTCGCTGATCCGCCCCTTCAGTGCAAACCGCGTCATCTCGCCGCGGCACATCTTCGTATAGACCACAATCGTTTTGAGCCGGTCCCCTTCGCGGATCCGGAATTCGGGGGTGATGACCCGCACCTCGCGGCAGATCCGCCGCCAGTCGAAGAGCCGTTTCATCTCGCTGCTGGCCAGATTGAGCAGTATGCCGTCATCGGCGCGGATCGTATCGATGAAGTTGTCGGTGAGCCGCTGCTGCCAGAAGGCGAAGCGCGTCTGGTCGTCGCATCCGGGCAGGATGGCGTCGCCTTCGAGCCGGTAGGGGCGGATGGCATCCAGCGGGCGGAGCAGTCCGTAGAGGAACGACGTGATGTGGAGGTGCTCCTGGGCGTATTCGAAATCCGCGGGGGTGAAGCTCGTGGGGTCGATCCGTTTGAAGACGATCCCCGTGTAGGCCGTCAGGGCCGGCAGTGACGGTGCGTCGTGGAATGCGGCGTAGCGGCGCCGGTTCTCGGCTGCCAGCGTACGGTTCACACGCAGCAGACGGCCCAGATCCTCGGCCGGGAGCGACGCAAGGGCTGCCGCAGCGGCGTCGGCCTCGGCTCCGTATCGGGGTTGGGTCGTGCGGGGCACGGAGATCGGGCTCCGGTCCGTCATCGTCTTGGCGCAGGAGAGTAACAGTTGCATGGTGGCGGGTGTTTTGGTGTGAAACTCCCGGGCCTTGGCGAGGGTCCGGGAGGTGTTTTCGATTCCGGTTGTGCGCGTTGAACCTCCGCCCGGCTGTCGGGGTGGGGGCTGCACCGGGAGCCGCAGACCGCGTGTCGGCGGACGGTGCCGGCCTGGGTCAGGCGACGGAGCAGGGAATCCCCAGTGCCTCGACCCGGGCGGCAATCTGCTGCAGCTCCTCGCGGGGAACCTTTTCGAGGGTCGGACACGGCGTATCGCGGTCGAGCGAGTAGACCATCACCTGCCGCGGGCGGATTTCGCCGACGAGCCTGAGCCATGCCGTAACCTCCTCTTCGGTGGTGTTGTCGATCCGCTGGCCGTCGCACTCGCCGCGCAGGAACATCGTCTGCAGGATCATCCGCCCCTCGAAGAGCTTCATCCGCTCGAGGATGTCGCGGACCGCATAGGCGGGATTCTGCGGATGGTCGATGCGCCGCACCGTGTCGTCGAAGGCCGAATCGAGCTTCAGGATGTTATTGTCTACGCGCAGCAGCGCCCGGCGAACCTCCTCACGGTGGATCTGCGTGGCGTTCGACAGCACGGAGACCTTCGCCGCGGGGCAGTAGCGGTCGCGCAGCGCCAGCGTGTCGTCAATCACCCCTTCGAAATCGGGGTGCAGCGTCGGTTCGCCGTTGCCGGCGAAGGTGATGACATCGGGCGGCGTGGCGGCTTCGGCCATCCGTTGCAGGGCGGTTTCGAGATGGGTGCGCACCTCCTCGCGGGCGTTGAAACGGCGTCCGCCGGGGTGTTCGGCATTCCAGCCGCATTCGCAGTAGATGCAGTCGAACGAACAGAGTTTCGACTCGGTGGGCAACAGGTTGACCCCGAGCGAGAGGCCCAGCCGCCGCGAGTGCACCGGACCGTAGATGATGTCGTGATAAAGGGATGTCATACGGCAAATGTAGCGAATTTTTTCATACCTTTACAAAAATCGTTCTCCGATGAAACGAAAATTCGGCCTTCTTCCGCGCGTCGTGCTGGCCATCGTGCTGGGTATCGCCTGCGGATTCTTCCTGCCCGGGTGGGTCTCCCGGGCGGCACTGACGTTCAATGCCCTCTTCGGGCAGTTCCTCGAGTTCGTCATTCCGCTGCTGATCTTCGGATTGGTCGCCCCCGGCATTGCCGATCTGGGGCGCGGAGCCGGCCGGCTGCTGGCTCTGACCGCCGCTCTGGCCTACGGCTTCACGCTGATCTCCGGATTCGGCACCTTCCTGGCCGGGAGGGCCCTCTTCCCGACGCTGCTGGCCGGCGCGGAGGCTGCTCTGCCCGAGGCCGGTGAGGCACTGAGCCCCTACTTCACCATTGCCATTCCGCCCGTCATGGGGGTGATGTCGGCTCTCGTGCTGGCCTTCGTCCTCGGGCTCGGCATGGCCTACACCCGCTCCGTGACACTCAAGGCTGCCCTCGACGACTTCAAACGGATCATCGAACACACGATCTCCGGCGTCATCCTCCCGCTGCTGCCGGTCTACATCTTCGGCATCTTCCTCTCGATCACGCAGTCGGGACAGGTCGCCGGTGTGCTGGGGGTCTTCGTCAAACTCATTGTCGTGATCTTCGTGCTGACCGTCGCCCTGCTGCTCTTCCAGTTCTCGGTGGCGGGGCTCGCCGCCCGGCGGAATCCGCTGAAGATGCTGCGCACGATGCTGGCGGCCTACGTCACGGCTCTCGGCACGCAGTCCTCGGCGGCGACGATTCCCGTGACGCTCGAGCGGACGCAACGCCTCGGCGTGAGGCCCGAACTGGCCTCGTTCGTCATTCCGTTGTGTGCCACGATCCACCTCTCGGGCTCGATGATGAAGATCACGGCGTGTGCTCTGGCGGTCTCGATGCTGGCGGGGCAGGAGCTTCCGGCGGCGACCTTCGCGGGGTTCATCCTGCTGCTGGGGGTGACGATGGTGGCGGCTCCGGGGGTGCCGGGCGGAGCGATCATGGCGGCTCTGGGGCTGCTGGAGTCGATGCTGGGCTTCGATGAGACGCTCTGCGGATTGATGATTGCCACCTATATCGCCATGGACAGTTTCGGAACGGCAACCAACGTCACGGGTGACGGAGCCGTGGCCGTAATTGTCGATGCCATCGACCGGAAAAGGCGCCGTGCGGCTCAAAAATAGGTATAAATGCGTATCTCCGAAGCGTAAAAAACGGCTACTTTTGACTGTTAAAATCGTTTAATTATTTGTACTTTTGCGCGTCAAAACAAATAATATAAGGCACATAAACTTATAATTACAAATAATATGGTTGATATTTTCGAACGCCTGGAGAAGAACGCCGGCGGACCTATCGGTCAGTACATGGCTTATGCTCACGGCTATTTTGCATTCCCGAAACTCGAGGGTGAGATCGGTCCTCACATGACCTTCCGTGGCCACAAGGTGCTCAACTGGAGCCTGAACAACTACCTCGGACTGGCCAACCACCCCGAGGTGCGCAAGGCCGACGCCGAAGGTGCCGCCCAGTTCGGTATGGCTGCCCCGATGGGTGCCCGCATGATGAGCGGTCAGACCAAATACCACGAGCAGCTCGAGCGTGAACTGGCCGCTTTCGTCGGCAAGGAGGATGCCTTCCTGCTCAACTTCGGCTACCAGGGCATGATCTCGATCATCGACTGCCTGCTCACGCCGCGTGACGTCGTGGTTTACGACGCCGAGGCCCACGCCTGCATCATCGACGGTCTGCGCCTGCACAAGGGCAAGCGTTTCGTCTTCGGCCACAACGACATGGAGTCGCTCCGCCTGCAGCTGCACCACGCCACCGAACTGGCCAACGAGCAGAACGGCGGCGTGCTGGTCATCACCGAGGGTGTATTCGGCATGAAGGGCGATCTGGGCAAGCTCGACGAGATCGTGGCCCTGAAGAAGGATTTCCAGTTCCGTCTGCTGGTCGACGATGCCCATGGCTTCGGTACGATGGGTGAGGGCGGCCGCGGTACGGCTTCGCACTTCGGCGTGGTCGACGGTGTGGACGTGCTGTTCAACACCTTCGCCAAGTCGATGGCCGGCATCGGTGCCTTCGTCTGCGGTCCCCGCTGGCTGATCAACCTGTTCCGTTACAACATGCGTTCGCAGCTCTACGCCAAGTCACTGCCGATGCCGATGGTGATCGGTGCACTGAAGCGTCTGGAGCTGATCCGCAACCACCCGGAGTTCCAGCAGAAGCTCTGGACGATCGTCCGCGCACTGCAGAGCAGCCTGAAGGAGAACGGCTTCAACATCGGTGTGACCAACTCGCCCGTAACGCCCGTCTTCCTGAAGGGTGGTGTTCCCGAGGCTACGAACCTGGTTGTCGACCTGCGTGAGAACCACAACATCTTCTGCTCGATGGTGATCTATCCGGTGATCCCGAAGGGCGAGATCATCCTGCGCGTGATCCCGACGGCGGCCCACACGCTGGAGGACGTCAAGGAGACGATCGAGGCCTTCAAGGCTGTGCGGAGCAAGCTCGAGAGCGGCTACTACGCCTCGCTGCCGATCCCGATGAAGGCCGACGAGGGCTTCAAGGTGCGCTAAAACAACCGGTCGCGAATAAAATAACCCTCACCCGTACGGGCGAGGGTTATTTTGTTTCCCCACCCCTCGCTGTGTCAGGACCGCCCCGCAGGCATTTCCGTCCGGCCCGAACCGAATATCAATTCTAGAATTATTTATGTCAGCTATGTCCCGGAATATGGTTGCCCTTGTGGCGCTGTTTGCGGGTTTGTTCGCGACGAACGCCCAGGATAGGCGGATTTTTGTTTGGGGTGGAGACATCGACCTCAAGTTTACCCGGTATGTTGCCGATCTGACGGGAAGGGAGAAGCCCCGTATCTGCTATGTGCCCACGGCGAGCGGGGATCATCCCGACAATATCAACTACTGGAGTCGGATCTGCCATACGCTGGATATCGATACGCTTGTTCTTCGGGTATGGGTGAGCACCTCCCCGGAGAACCCCTCCTTCGAGGAGCAGCTTCTTGGTGCTGACGCGATTGTCGTAGGAGGAGGGAATACGCTGAACATGATGGGAATCTGGAAGGCACAGGGGATCGACAAACTGCTTGCCGAGGCTCTGCACCGGGGTATCGTGCTGGCCGGGGCAGTGCCGGATCCATTTGCTGGTTTGATGGCGGGATGAGTGATTCACGCCCGGAAGACTGGAGTTTCGTGGAGGGGCTTGGATTCCTGCCATACAGCAATTGTCCTCATTATTCCCAGGAGGTACGTCGCGAACGGTATGACGATCTGATAAGGCGGAAGAAGATCGGTCCGGGTTATGCTTTTGATGAAAGGGCCGGAATCCTTTTTGTGAATGGAAAGGCGGAAAAATTTATTACGCAGAGTGACAGACACCATGTTTATTATGTCAGCCGGCACAAGAACCGTGTCGCTGTCGAGGAGCTGGATGCAGAACTTTTGATTGCGGAAGATGCGCTTCCCGAAGGGGCGTACGAGAGTGTAGAGGTGGGGCGAAAAATCCGTGAAATCGAGACGGATGGTTCATCTACGCCGTTGTCGGCATATGTGGCCATTGTGCGGGAGATGGCCCGGAAAAATCGGTCGTATCTGGATTCGAGTGTGAATAAGATATTCCTGTTTCAGGACGAGATAGCCGGAGTGGTGAATGATAAATACCTGGATTCGATGGGGGTTTACGGATTATGGTATTTTTATAATCGGAACGGGGTCTGGGAGAACGCGGGCGAAGATTTTGGCGGCGGGACGGTTCTCGAGAGTGAAATTACATTCCGGGAAAAGGCCGTGAGAATCCTTCGATCCAAACAGGGAGAATAGGCCGGGTTTATTAGCCTATCGGTTAAATTTCTGATAAATAACGTATTATGTGTGGATGGTGAGAGAGATTCAAGAAAAAGTGAAGGAATTGTGATAATATTTTAATTAAAAATTTGGAGATTCACATTTTTTAGCTACCTTTGCACTCACAATCAACGAGACGCCTGCAACGGCGGAAGTCAAATGCGGAAATAGCTCAGTTGGTAGAGCGCAACCTTGCCAAGGTTGAGGTCGCGGGTCCGAGTCCCGTTTTCCGCTCCAGAAAGAGGGAAGGCACCGAAAGGTTCTTCCCTCTTTTTGTATGTCGGTGCAAGAGGAACTCGGCACATGCGACCTCAAAACACCCCTTTCAGGGGTCGGGGGTGTCTGCCAAAATTCGCGGAATCACTCGTGTGCAGTGCGCGTGCGAGTCTCGTTTTCCGCGCCAGAGGGCTGAAGTAAAGAGGTTCGAAATATTCCCCCGCTCCTGTTGACGCAAAAGGCAGCAAGTATTTCATGCCTTAATCGTGACCTATTTTGCGCGGACCGAAAAACAGGTCACGATTTGACTCTATTTGGCAAACTCTCATCCCTGTCGCCTGGCGACCATCGCCGTTGAGGTCTTATGCCGGTTTTGGATTGTCTGATCTCGTCGATGGTAGGTTTCTTTTGGTATGCTTCCGGTTGTGCCGACCGGAGAGGCTGCTGTCCTGTGGAGATACTGAATTGTCGGCCCTGGCGGATGAATGGGCGATTTCCTGATCTTGCATTCCTGTTTCGCAAGACTGTTTCGTTTTGTTTTCGATTTCTCTTTGCTGAAATCAGCGTATTTTAAATCGAAACAATACCGTTTGTTCGAAAAAAGATATTTTTGTCCAATAAAAATGTCTGAACAGGGACGCTATCTGGCGAAAAATTGATATATTTGTAACAAATATTTAAAATAAGACGTCAGAGTTTCAGGTGATCCGTTGTTTTTGAAGAGCATTTTTCTGATTTTTCTAATGACGCTCTCCCTTCTGTCGGATCCTGTTTGTCGGATGTTGTGAATTCGAAACAAATAACAAGCAAAGCGTAATGAAAACAAAAGAGCAACGTGAGTATGATGTGATTATCATAGGAGGCGGAGCTACGGGGGTCGGCACGGCTCGCGACTGTGCGCTGCGCGGACTGCGGGTGCTGTTGGTCGAGCGGTTCGACTATGCTTCGGGTGCCACCGGCCGTAATCATGGTCTGCTGCACAGCGGGGCCCGTTACGCCGTCACGGACAAGGAGTCTGCGGCGGAGTGTATCCGGGAGAACATGATCCTGCGTAAGATCGCCCGTCATTGTGTGGAACCGACAGAGGGATTGTTCATTACGCTTCCGGAGGATGATCTGGCCTATCAGGCAACCTTCGTGAATGCCTGCCGCGAGGCGGGGATTCAGGCCGAAATCATCGATCCGCAGCTGGCCCGCCGCATGGAGCCGTCGGTCAATCCGGAGATCATCGGGGCCGTCAAGGTGCCCGACGGAGCCGTCGACCCCTTCCGGCTGACGCTGGCCAATGCCATCGACGCCAAGGCGCACGGCGCCCGGATTCTGACCTATCATGAGGTCCTCTCCCTAATCCGGGAGCAGGGGCGTGTGGTCGGAGTGCGAGTCCTCGACCGCAAGAGCGGCGAACAGCATGAATACTACGCTCCGCTTACGGTCAATGCCGGCGGTATCTGGGGGCATGGAATCGCCCGGATGGCCGACGTGACGATCAATATGTTCCCGGCCAAGGGTTCGCTGCTGATTTTCGGCCACCGGGTGAACAACATCGTGTTGAACCGTTGCCGCAAGCCGGCCAATGCGGATATTCTGGTCCCGGGCGACACGATTTCGCTGATCGGCACCACCTCGAGCCGCGTGGACTTCGACCAGGTGGATGATATGCGGGTGACGCCCGACGAGGTGGATCTGCTGCTGCAGGAGGGTTGCAAACTCGCCCCTGCGTTGGCGACGACCCGTATCCTGAGGGCCTATGCCGGAGTCCGTCCGCTTGTTGCGTCGGACGACGACCCTTCGGGACGGAATATCAGCCGCGGTATCGTTCTGTTAGACCACGAGACGCGCGACGGCGTGCCGGGGCTGATCTCCATCACGGGCGGAAAGCTGATGACCTATCGGTTGATGGCCGAATGGACCACGGACCTCGTCTGCCGCAAACTCGGCATCGACAAGGCCTGCCAGACGCGCGATCTGCCGCTTCCGGGTTCGCGCGATACCGGGTCCGAACCCTCGGACATGCCGAAATCGGCCGTGCGGCGTCATGGCGAGCTGGCTGCGCATATCGCCTCCGCCAACGACAGAGACCGGAGCCTTGTCTGCGAATGTGAGGATGTCTCGGTGGGTGAGGTCGATTACGCGCTCAACGAGCTCCATGTAACCGATCTGGTCGACCTGCGGCGCCGTACGCGCGTCGGCATGGGCACCTGCCAGGGAGAGCTTTGCGCCTGTCGGGCGGCTGGGCAGCTGGCCCGGGCACACCATTGCGCCCGGACGGCCAAACGCGATCTGGCCCGGTTCCTCGATGAACGCTGGAAGGGAATCTGTCCGGTGGCCTGGGGCGAAACGCTCCGTGAGAACGAATTTACGCAGTGGATCTATGCGGGAGTCTGCGACATGCATATAACGGAAGAGAAAGCCTTATGAAATTCGACTGTATTATTATAGGTGGCGGCCTGAGCGGTCTGATTTGCGGAATCAGCCTGCAGCGGAGGGGCGCACGATGCGCGATTGTCTCCACGGGGCAGAGTGCGCTGTACTTTTCGTCGGGGTCGTTCGACCTGTTGAACCGGCTGCCTGACGGCACCCCCGTCTCGGATCCCGAACAATCGGTCGGAATGCTGCCCGACGAACATCCCTATCGGCTGCTGGGCGACGATTTCGCCCGCTATGCACACGGTGCCGGAGAGTTCCTCTCCGCGTGCGGAGTTCCCGTTCAGGGGGATTCGCGGCGGAACCTCTTCCACCTCACCCCGATGGGAACCATGAAGCCGACGTGGCTGACGCTGGCCGATTTCCGGACGAGCGACTCCGCAAAACGGTTTGACGGGAAACGGGTCCGGATCCTGAATTTCGAGGGTTTCCTCGACTTCAATACGAGTTTCATAGCCGAGGCCCTCGAATCGAACGGGGCCGAGTGCCTGCTCGAGAGTCTCTCCCTTCCGCAGGTTGACCGCCTGCGGCACAATCCGACGGAGATGCGCGCCGTCAACATCGCCCGTGTCCTCGACCGGCCCGATGTGTTCGAGCGTTTTGTCGAACAGCTCCGGTCGCACTCAGCCGGTGTGGATGCCCTTCTTGTCCCGGCGGTTCTGGGCCTGGATTCGGTGCGTCCGGTGGAGCGGCTCCGCCAGCTGCTGCCGGCGGTCGAGGCTGTTCCCACGATGCCGCCCTCGGTCCCCGGAATCCGCACGCAGCAGCAGCTGAAACGCACCTTCGAGGAGCTGGGCGGAACCTTTATGGCCGGCGATACCGTTGTCGGTGCCGGCATCAAGGGGCAGCGTGTGGAGTGGGTCCGTACGGTCAACCACGCGGAGGTGACCCTGCAGGCCGAACATTTCGTTCTGGCAAGCGGCAGCTTCTTCAGCCGGGGACTCGTTGCCGACATGTCGCGGATCCGGGAGCCGCTCTTCGACCTCGACGTACGCAGCGGAGCCTCCCGCGGTGACTGGTACGATCCGCGCTTCTTCCACCGTCAGAACTACCTCTCCTACGGAGTTGTTGCCGATGGCGGACTGCATGCCTGCAAGCAGGGCCGTGCTTTTGAGAACCTTTATGTTACGGGGTCCGTCCTGGGCGGGTTCGACCCGATCCGCGAAGGCTGCGGAGCCGGTGTCGCCATCCTGACGGCCCTCTATGCCGCCGATCAAATGAAATAGCGTGAATTATGGAGCTGCAGGAACAGAATATCAGCGAAAACAATTTCGAACAGTGCATCAAATGCACCGTATGTACGGCCTATTGTCCGGTCGTGCCGGTCAATCTTGCCTATCCGGGTCCCAAACAGGCCGGTCCGGACGGTGAACGCCTGCGCCTGAAGGCGGGCAGCCTCTACGACGAGGCTCTGAAATACTGTCTGAACTGCAAACGCTGCGAGGTGGCGTGCCCCTCGAACGTGCGGATCGGCGATATCATCCAGCTGGCCCGGATCCGCTACGGCAAATCCCGCCCCAAACTCCGTGACCGGATGCTGGCTAATACGGACTTCGTCGGCCGCATGGCCACGACCTTTGCCCCGATCGTCAACGGGGTGCTCGGTCTGTCGCCCGTGAAGGCGGTGATGGACGGCGTGCTGAAGATCGACCATCGCCGGACCTTCCCCAGCTATGCCGGCCAGACCTTCGAGCAGTGGTTCCGTCGCCACGCGGAGGCCCGTCAGGAGCAGTTCGCCAACCATGTGAGCTTCTTCCACGGATGTTACATCAACTACAACTACCCCGATCTGGGCAAGGATGTCGTGCGGGTGATGAACGCACTCGGCTACGGCGTCCACCTGCTCGAGAACGAGAAGTGCTGCGGCGTGGCTCTCATTGCCAACGGTCTGAGCGATCAGGCCCGGCGTCAGGCCCGGAGCAATATCGAGGCGATTCGCCGCTCGGTGAAAGAGGCCGGACGTCCCGTGATCGCCGCCTCGTCGACCTGCACCTTCACCATGCGCGATGAATATCCCCACGTGCTGGGGGTGGCGAATGGCGACGTGCGCGATCAGATCGACCTGGTGACGCGCTTCATCTTCAAACTGGTCGATTCGGGACGGGTGCAGCTCCGTTTCCGCGACGACGTGTCGTTCCGCATCGCCTACCACACGCCCTGCCACATGGAGCGGCTCGGCTGGGGCTTCTACTCGATTTCGCTGCTGCGGATGATTCCGACCCTGCAGTTGACCGTGCTGCCGTCGCAGTGCTGCGGCATCGCCGGCACCTACGGGTTCAAGAAGGAGAACTACGAAACCTCGCAGGGGATCGGCGCCTCGCTCTTCGAGGCGATCGAACGGGCCGGGGTGGAGTATGTCGCCACGGACTGCGAAACCTGCAAATGGCAGATCGAGATGTCCACCTCGCGCAAGGTCCTGCACCCGATCAGCATCCTGGCCCGGGCCCTCGACCTCGAACAGACTTCACAACTGAACAATCAAACACATTAATAACCTTAACAACCCTAACACCTAAAACTACCGACTGTCATGCGGAGATTTTTATCACCCCCTGTTTACAAACCGGAACAAACCGGTCCCGAGGCTGACCGTCGTTATCGATCGCTTCGGTTCCAGGTCTTTATCGGAGCATTTATCGGTTATGCGGCCTTCTATATCGTCCGCAAGAACTTCTCCATGGCGATCCCGATGCTCGAGCCCTTCGGCTTTGAAAAGGGCGAACTGGGTACCGTACTGGCCATGAATGCCGTCGCCTACGCCCTGTCGAAATTCCTGATGGGTGCGGTTTCCGACCGCAGCGACGCTCGCAAGTTCCTGCCGCTGGGCCTCGTCCTGGCCGCCCTCTCGATGATGTTCATGATCGTCCCCATCTCGATGCTCGGCCCCGAGCGTCATACGGCCGCCCTGGTGCTGATGGGCGTGCTCAACTTCCTGGTGGGGTGGTTCAACGGAATGGGATGGCCTCCGTGCGGACGTATCATGACCCACTGGTTCTCGCAGTCGGAGCGCGGTACGATGATGTCGATCTGGAACTGTGCCCACAACGTCGGCGGTGCACTGGTCGGCCCGATGGCCGTCTACGGCGCCTCGTGGTTCGGAGCGTGGTTCTACGGCGCCCACACCGAGAGCTATTTCCTGATCGGTACGTTTGTCTTCCCGGGCGTGACGGCCATGCTGATCGCTCTGGTGGCCTATGCCCTGTTGCGTGATACGCCGCAGTCGTGCGGCCTGCCTTCGGTGGAGAAGTGGCGCAACGACTACCCGAAAAACTACAGCGAAAAGCAGGAACAGGTGCTCACGACGCGCGAGATCTTCATGCAGTACGTGCTCAACAACCGCTTCCTGTGGTTCATCGCCATCGCCAACGCCTTTGTCTACATGGTCCGCTACGGATGTCTGGACTGGGCCCCCACGATCCTCACCGAACACGGCATCGACCTCAAGTCGGCCGGCTGGGCCTACTTCGCCTATGAGTTTGCGGCGATTCCCGGAACGCTGATCTGCGGATGGGTCTCCGACCGGCTGTTCAACGGCCGCCGCGCCCTGCCCACGATTATCTACATGGCGCTGGTTGCCGGGTTCATCTGTCTCTACTGGCTCTTCATCGACAACCTGACCGTCGTCACCATCTCGCTCATCGGCATCGGCTTCTTCATCTACGGACCGGTGATGCTCATCGGTGTGCAGGCCCTCGACCTGGCCCCGAAGAACGCCGCGGGAACGGCTGCCGGTCTGACCGGATTCTTCGGCTACTTCTTCGGTACGGCCATCCTGGCCAATACGCTCATCGGTTATGTCTCGGACCACTACGGATGGAACATGACCTTCGTGCTGCTGCTCATCGCCTGCCTGCTGGCGATCGTCTTCATGGGCATCACCTACAAGGAGGAGCAGTACCTGGCCAAACGCAACCGCACGCGCTGATCGTAATCTCTCCGTCTTATGAAAAAGAATGATGTATATGCCTCGCTGGGCGGCGAACGCCGGCGATTCCTCAACTGGCAGATGCGGACCATTCTGATCACGATGATCGGATACGCCCTCTTCTACTTCGTACGCAAGAACTTCTCGCTGGCCATGCCGGGCCTGACGGCCGAGTATGGCATCTCGAATACGAACTTCGGCTGGATCATCTTCGCCGGTTCGCTCGTCTACGGCGCCTCGCGCTTCATCAACGGCTATGTCGTCGACCGGATCAAGGGCCGCATCGTCATGGCGATGGGTCTGCTGCTGTGCGCCGCGGCCAACTTCGCCTTCGGCTTCGGCACGGACTTCAGCTCGTGGCTGACGGGTGTGGAGAACGGTCCGCGGCTGGTCGAGACGCTCGTCTGGGTCATGGGCGTCGTCATTATCCTCAACCAGTACTTCCAGGGCATGGGCTATCCCCCCTGCGCGCGTATCCTCCCGCACTGGATCCACCCCTCGGAGCTGGCTACGAAGATGTCGATCTGGAACTGCTCGCACTCGATCGGTGCAGCGCTGGCGGTCATCGTCTGCGGCTACCTGATGGGTACGCTCGGCACGAACCTCACGGCCGATGCCGCCGTCGTCAGCCGCATCACGGCCAATCTGGCCGATAACGGCGTGGCCAATGCCGCCGCCCAGGCCCTCGAATATGCCGCCCACGTCGGGGCCTGGAAGTGGTGCTTCTGGATCCCGGCCTGCATGGCGGTGCTGGGTGCCGTGATGGTCTTCGTGGGGCTGCGCGACGAACCGCGCGAGGTGAAGCTCCCCGATCTGCCCGATACGGGGCTGGGCAGCTACTCCGATGGGATGGGCCGCAAGGCCCGCCGCCGTTTCGAATCGGTGATGGTCTGGCGGAACCGCTGGGTGTGGACCTTCTGCATCGCCAACCTCTTCGTCTATGTCGTGCGGATGGGTGTCCTGGACTGGGGCCCGAAGTTCCTGACCGAGAGCCGCGGGCTGTCGATCCGCGATGCGGGCTGGACGGTCGCCGCCTTTGAGATTGCCGGAATCGTCGGCACGCTCTTCGCCGGCTGGGCCACCGACCACCTCTTCAAGGGCAAGGGTCACCGGATGTGTGTCGTCTGCATGTTCGGCGCCGCCCTCTTCATGACCATCTTCCGCTTCCTGCCCCAGTCGGCCGGTCTGACCACGACGGCCATCGTCCTCGTGGGCGCCGGATTCTTCATCTACGGTCCGCAGGCGCTCATCGGCATCGAACTGGGCAACCAGGCCACCAAGGAGGCCTCGGCCCGTGCAAACGGCATTGCCGGCATTCTGGGCTACATCGGCTCGGGCCTCTCGGGCCTGCTGGTGGGATACGTGGCCGACGCCTTCGGCTGGACGCGCGTCTTCGAGACGATCATCGTCATTGCCGTCATCGGCATGTTTGTCTTGATCTCGATGTGGGCAGCCCCGCGCGACGGCTACGAACGCGCCTCGAAGATCGACTACAGCGATATCAAGGAGTAACGAACCCTTTCCCCGATAGACCCTATCATGAAATCTTTTGACAGCTACTATTCCCCGATGTCCGACGAGGCGCTGATGGAGGCCTGTGCCCGCATCCGCCACGTGGCCCTCGACATGGACGGGACGATCTACATGGGATCGACCCTCTTCCCCTGCACGAAGCCCTTCCTGGCGATGCTCGAACAGAACGGCATCGGCTATTCGTTCCTGACGAACAACCCCACGCGCAGTACGGACGACTACCTGAAGAAGCTCGAACGGCTCGGAATTCGTGTTCCGCGCGAGGCGATGACCACGAGCGCCGTCTCGACCATCGACTATATCAAACAGCACTACCCCTCGGCCCGACGGCTCTTCCTGCTCGGGACGCCGAGCATGGTGGCCGAATTCGAGGCTGCCGGCTTCGTCGCCACTGCGGACAGTGCGGACGACCGCCCCGATCTGCTCGTCGTGGCCTTCGACACGACGCTCACCTACGACCGCCTCTGCCGGGCCGCCTGGTGGGCCTCGCAGCAGATCCCCTACATCGCCACGAATCCCGACCGCGTCTGCCCGACCGATCAGCCGGTCATTCTGGTCGACTGCGGATCGATCTGCAAGGCGATCGAACACGCCACGGGGCGTTGTCCCGACGTGGTGATCGGCAAACCCAATCCGGGCATGCTGCAGGTCATCGAGGAGCGTTACGGACTCCGCCCGGAGGAGATCGCCATGTGCGGCGACCGCATCTACACCGATGTCCAGACGGCGATCAATGCCGGAGGACTTGGTGTGCTGGTCCTCTCGGGCGAGACCACGCTCGAAACGGCCATGGCTTCCGATCCGCAGCCTCCGATCACGGCCCGCGATATTGCGGCGTTCGGCGAACTGCTGCTGCGCGCCCGACACCGGTCGTAACCGGCCGTTGCAGCCCCATGAGCCGTTTCGTTGCGGGGGCGTGGAATCATTCGGGAGGGTGAGAACCTGCGGGTCGTGTCGCGGGCCGTCCGGATGTAGCCGAGGCGGATTGAGCCTGGACTCGGGCGGAGTGGCTGCCGGGTGGATCCGGAACCTACCGGATTCCCGACGGGCCGTTGGTTTGTTGAACCGGTCAACTGTCAAAACCTTATCGCTATGAAAAAACTGTTGGTAGCATTGGCTCTTCTTGTGTCGGTAGGAGGCGTGAGCGCACAGCACCTCGGCACCGAATATCGGTTGAAGAAGGTCGTTCAGGTCCCCGGCCGGCAGGGTATTGCCGCCGACGAGAACTACTACTATGTCTCCGACACGCGCGGCCTCTACAAGTTCGACAAGGCGTGGAATCTGGTGCAGAAGCGCGTCCAGAGCGAGAGCGACCCGCTCTTCCCGAAACCCGAACTGGCCAACCATTTCGGTGATATCGACGTGTGGAACGGCCGGATCTACACCGGAAACGAGAAGTTCGAGTATGGCCGCGGCTACAACATCACCATCTCGGTGTACGACGCCAATACGCTCGAGTGGGTTGAGGATATTCCCTGGTGCGCCGAATCGGGTCAGGTTGAGGTATCGGGTCTGGCCGTTGATCGTGAAAAGAACATGATCTGGATGTCGGACTGGGTGGACAGCCGCTATGTCTACTGCTACAGCCTCGAGACGGGCAAGTACTACACCAAGATGCAGTGCCGTCCGATGCCCTACTGGTGCCAGGGTATCTTCATTGCCGACGGCAAGATGCTCTTTGCGGCCGACGACGGCGAGTCGACCTACCAGATTCCTGATAACATCTACGTGGCAGATATTTCGGAAGTTCCCTACACGGGTCTCGAGGAGGGTACCGAGGTGGTTCGCGACACCCCCTTCAGCGTGAAACTCGACAAGAAGGGCAATCCCGTGAAGCGTACGGGCCTGATTGCCGCCGGTGCCAAGGCGGGTCGTCTGGAGCTCTTCCGCGAGATGTCGGATTTCCGCCGTGCCGGTGAGATCGAGGGACTGTGCATCGACCCGGTTACGGACGAGCTGCTCGTGCTGAACAACCGCGGTACGCAGATCATCCTCGGCATGTCGCAGGGTCCCTTCACCGAGGAGGGGTATACGGGTGAGATTCACGAGGTGTATATCTACGAGAAGGTTCGGTAATCACACCTGCTTGCGGACCGGTGTGAACGGTCCGGATAGTGTCGGGGCGCCCCTTCGGAAGGAGGGGCGCCTCTCTGTTTGGCCGGCTTGCGCGCCATGCTGCGGGGCTGCAGATGCTCGCTCCCTTCGCGTTCCCTTCGCTGCTCTCTTCGCTGCTCTCTTCGCTGCTCTCTTTGCTGCTCTCTTTGCTGCTCTCTTTGCTGCTCTCTTTGCTGCTCTCTTTGCTGCTCTCTTTGCGCTCTCTTTGCGCTTCCTTCGCCGCTTCTTTCGCCGCTCCCTTTGTGCTTCCTTCGCGTTCCATTTGCGGCCCCTTTGCGGACGGTGGACTCGCTTGTGCGGCCTTTTTTGCCCGGTTTGCAGCCAATCTGCTGCCCGAAAACGGGTTTCTCCCGTCAGTTTTCTTGTAAATCCTGAATTTTATGTTATTTTTGATGAGTTGTTCGTCGATAACCGCCTCGGTTGTCTCGGATGATGCGTGGAGCCTGTGTGCTGTTGAGTGAAGATGAACAGACTGGCGACCGATGTGTGATCCGATGGCGTATGCCATCCTCTTTCCGGCTCCCGATTTTACATATCGTACTGACAATCCGGTTGCTCCGATCACGAACGGTTCGGGGTCGACGGCCGGATTGCCCTATACCCGCAGGGTGTGTCATCCTGAGCCCGCAGAGAAAGCTCTGCGGGTTGTGTCCGTTTCGCTATTTTTGTACTGTGATAAAATAATAAAAAAACATGGTTTCGAGTTTTACGAGACCTGTTTATTGATCAAAAAAATGCGTATGACTACCATGAAAATCAAATCCGGCGCATCGGACGCCTCCGACAGAGAGGAGTCGCTGATGTATGCCGCGATGCGCCGTTCGAGGTCCGTGAGGGGGCCGGGCAACGAGACGATGCCTCCGGATGACGGCTCGGATGATTCGCCGGTCGGCCCCGGGATCTCCCTGTCCGCCACCCGCCGCGAACACCTGTCCGCCATCCGTTTCGACGTGGAGCGGGAGATGCGGAGACTTCGCCGGCTGGCCGATGAACTGGACAAGGCGGTCGGGAATCCCGTGGCAGCCTCTTCCGCCGGGGGCCGTCTCTCCACGAAGCGGGGCGTTCCGAGTGTTTTCGAATTTCTTCGCGACCAGATCCGCCACAAGCGGCAGCTCGGGAAGCTTCGTTCGAGCGAGACCTACCGGGCGACGCTCAACAGCTTCATGCGCTTCCGCAAGGGGGTTGATCTCTCGTTCGACCGGATCGATTCCCGGATGATGGAGCTCTATGAGGCCGATCTGCAGGGGCGTGGGCTTTCGCGCAATACGAGCTCGTTCTATCTGCGGATCCTGCGGACCAACTACAAGATGGCGGTCGAACGGGGACTGACCCCGGATCGCCGCCCCTTCAAGCATGTCTATTGCGGGATGGACAAAACGGCCAAGCGAAGTCTTTCGCTCGAGGAGATCAAGCGGATCAAGGCCTTGGATCTTTCGCAGCGTCCCGCGCAGGATTTTGCGCGCGACATGTTTATCTTCAGCTTCTGTACGCGGGGCATGTCGTTCGTCGACATGGCTTATCTGCGGAAGCAGGATCTGAAGAACGGCTATCTGATCTATCGGCGGAAGAAGACCGGGCAGCTGCTTACCGTCGAGTGGACCCCGCAGATGCAGGCCATTCTCGACAAACACCCGCATCCGGGTACGCAATATCTGCTTCCGATCATCGTGCGGGAGGATGGCAGCGAACGCCGGCAGTATCAGAATCAGATGATGCGGATCAACCGGCGGTTGAAGGATGTGGCCTTGCGGGCGAAGCTGCCGGTCCCCCTGTCGCTCTATTACAGCCGGCACAGCTGGGCCACGATTGCCCGTCGGAAGGAGATTCCGCTGTCGGTGATCAGCGAGGGGCTCGGGCACGATTCGGAGTCGACTACACAGATCTATCTGGACTCGATCCGCTCCTTTGAGGTGGACAAGGCGAATCGAAAAATTTTGAGAGATCTTTGATAAAAAATAAAAATTTTTAGTAAAATGGACCGTCTCCTAAGAGGAGACGATCCGGATGGCTTCGCTGGTATAATGTTTAAAAAAGAGATTCTGCCAGTGATCGCCTTTATGTAAAAATAGTAGGGATAGATCAGGCAAAGTTCTGAGTGCGGAGCGTGTAACTACTTGTTGTACTGTCTTTTACTGCAGCTTGCAGGAGTAGAGGGTGTATCTTCTATCGAACAGTAACAACTTGCGTGCTCCTATTCAGAGCCATGGAAATAAAGAAGGTTTTGCCCATAGTCCGTTCGGCGGACGTCCGGCGGTGGTTTGTCATGCGTGATCTTACGCGTCACAATGCCAAATATCCTGCCTACAAGCTCCTCGAAGACATGAAGATCGAGATCTTCACCCCGATGGTTCACAAACTGGTCGTCCGTCAGGGTAAGCGTGTCCCCGTACAGGTTCCCTTCATGCAGGATCTGCTTTTCGTCCACGATTCGCGTCGGAGTCTCGATCCGATTGTCGAACGGATCAGTACGCTCCAGTATCGATTTCTGCGCGACGGCTACCGGACTCCGATGACGGTCCGGGATGAAGATATGGAACATTTCATCCACGCCGTGAAATCTTCGTTGAGCCCCCGTTTCTACAAACCGCGGGAGGTAACCTCCGACATGATCGGAAAACGGGTCCGGATTATCGGAGGACCGTTTGACGGGCATGTGGGGGCGTTGCAGAAGCTGCAGGGGTCGCGGGTGAAGCGACTCTTCGTCGAACTGGCCGATCTGCTGATTGTCTCCGTGGAGGTCGATCCTGAATACATCCAGCTGCTGGAGCCCTGATTATCAAATAGACAATATAATATTCATATGGTTATTGCCGTGGATTTCGACGGGACGATCGTACAGCACCGTTATCCGCAGATCGGCAAGGAGATCCCCTTTGCCATTGCCACGCTAAAGAAGTTGCAGGAGGAACATCATCTGCTGATTCTGTGGACCGTACGCGAAGGCGACCTGTTGGATGAGGCGGTGGAGTTCTGCCGCCGTCGGGGTCTGGAGTTCTACGCGGTCAATGCGAATCATCCCGACGAACGGATCCGGGATACGCAGTCGGCTCCGTGCCGCAAGCTGCGGGCCGATCTCTACATCGACGATTGCAACGTGGGAAAGTTGCCCGACTGGGGGGCCATCTACGAGATGATCCACAACCGGTGGAGCTATGAACACTATCTGCGCGAAGTCGGCGGCGTGATGGAGCCGGAGCGGCAGTCGTTGTGGCGGCGAATCCTGGGCAGACGGAGCAGATGAGCGCACAGTCGGAAAATACGAAGCGAATCGCGCGGAACACCCTGATGCTTTACCTCCGCATGCTGTTCGGCATGCTGGTGTCGCTGTACACGTCGCGGTTGGTGCTGCAGGCGCTTGGCGAGGAGGATTACGGAATCTACAATGTCGTGGGCGGAGTGGTGGCGATGTTTTCGCTCATCTCCGGATCGCTGTCGTCGTCGGTCGGCCGTTTCCTGACCTTCGAACTGGGCCGCGGAAACGAGCAGGGGCTCAAGCGGATCTTTGCCACCTCGCTGAGCATTCACCTGGTGCTGGCACTGGTGATCCTGGTGCTGGTTGAAACGGTGGGCGTGTGGTTCCTGAACAGCCACATGACCATCCCGCCCGAGCGGCTCGAGGCTGCCAACTGGGTACTTCATGCATCGGTCTTCACCTTTGCCATCAATCTGTTGAGTGTCCCGTTCGGTGCCTCGATCATTGCGCACGAGCGGATGACCGCCTTTGCCTACATCGGCATTCTGGACATCCTTCTGCGGCTGTTGATCGTTCTGCAGGTGGCCTGGGGGGCAGGGAGCAGCGACCGGTTGATTCTCTACGCGTGGTTGTTGGCCGGCGAAGGGGCGCTGATGCAGGTGATTTACTGGATCTATTGTCGTCGTCACTTTGCCGAGTGCCGTTTCCGTTTCCGTTTCGATACGCAATACTGGCGGTCGATGAGTTCGTTTGCCGGCTGGAACTTTATCGGAACCACGGCTGCGTTGTTGAAGGATCAGGGTGTCAACATTCTGCTGAACCTCTTTTTCGGTCCGATAGTCAATGCCGCCCGGGGAATCGCCAATACGGTGAACAACGTGCTGGCGTCGTTCTCGAACAACTTCATGACGGCGCTCAACCCGCAGATCACCAAATCATATGCCGCCGGAGAGCGTGACTACATGTTCTCGCTCGTGGAACGAGGCTCGCGTTTTTCATATTATATTCTGCTGGTGCTGGCTCTGCCGATGCTGTTCGAAACGGAGTTTGTCCTGAATCTCTGGTTGAAAAACTATCCTGCACACACGGTCAATTTCGTGCGGCTGGTGTTGTTGGTAACCTTGTGTGATATCCTCTCCAATACGCTGGTGACCGTTCAGTCTGCTACAGGTCGGATCCGGAACTACCAGATTGTGGTGGGCGGCATGCTGCTGATGAACTTCCCGTTGTCGTACCTCTTCCTGCGGCTGGGTTTTGCCCCCGAATCGACGATGGTGGTAGCTTTGGGGGTATCGGTCTGCTGCCTGATGTTGCGGCTGCTCTTTCTGCGGAGCATGGCGGGTCTGTCGGTTCGCCGCTATCTGCGTCGGGTCTGTCTGAATGTCCTGCTGGTGAGTGCCGCAGCCGTGGTTGTCCCGCTGGCGGTCTATATGCAGATGACGGATGGATTGCTGCGATTTGGGGTAATTGTCGGATTAACGGTGCTCTGCACGTTGGCGTCGATCTACTGGGTGGGTTGCACGCCCGGTGAACGACTCTTTATCCGGGAGCGAATGGCTGCCGTCTCCCGAAAACTGATACGATGATAAAGATTGCGGATAAATCCAGTTGCTGCGGCTGTGAAGCGTGTCGGAACGTGTGTCCGCGGCAGTGCATCACGATGCAGGAGGATCGGGAAGGATTCGTCTATCCCGAAGTCGATGCAACGGCTTGTGTGGACTGCGGCCTGTGTGAAACGGTCTGCCCGGTGTTGCATCCCGGCCAACGGCGTCTGCCGGTTGAAGCGTATGCGGCCCGGAATCGCGATGAGTCCGTCCGGTTGGCCAGCTCTTCCGGTGGAGTTTTTACCCGCCTGGCAGAGTGGATTCTGGACCGGGGCGGTGTCGTTTTCGGGGCTCGGTTCAATGAAAAATGGGAGGTTGTCCACGATTATGCCGAGACGCGTGAGGCTCTTGCTCGATTCCGGGGATCTAAATATGTACAAAGCCGGATCGGCGATACCTATCGACAGGCAGAACGCTTTCTGAAAGAGGGGCGGATGGTGCTGTTTACCGGAACATCCTGTCAGATTGCGGGTCTGAAGCGATTCCTCCGCCGGGAGTATGATAATCTGCTGGCCGTGGACGTGATTTGCCACGGTGTCCCGAGTCCCAAGGTCTGGAGACGTTATCTGGATGACTTGACAGAGGGGGCGCCTGAACGGATCTCGTCCGTTTCGTTCCGTGACAAACAGGCGGGTTGGAGAGATTATCGCTTGTCCATCAAGGCTAAAGAAACGGAATTGTCGCATGTTCAGCCTTATATGGGAGTTTACTCTCGATTGTATCTCTTCGAGTTGATGTCGCGTCCCAGTTGCCACACCTGTCCGTCCAAGGGTGGACGGTCGTGCAGCGATATGACGCTGGGTGATTTCTGGGGGATCGAACGGGTCGATTCCGCATTTGATGACGACCGTGGATGCAGCGTGGTTCTGGTTTATAATCCGGCGTGGAGGCCGATTCTGGAAGGAATCGATATTCGGCGGGTTGCATATGATCAGGTGCTGCCGGGTAACCCATCCATCGAGTACCCGGTAAAACCATCAATCAACCGGAAGTATCTTTTCCGGTTATTGAATCAGGGTCGCAGTGTGGTTGATATTCATCGGCTGTGCTTTGATCCGACATTTGTCCGGCGAGTTCGCCGGATGTTGTTTCGAAAATTAGGCGTATGAGAATAGCGATACTGACGTTGCCGTTATCTTCAAATTATGGAGGAATTCTACAGTGTTATGCCTTGCAGACGTTTTTAACCCGTATGGGGCATTCCGTGGTTGTTCTGAATCGCCAATATCCAACGACCCCTTGGTGGAGGAGTTATCTTCGATTGTTGAAACGTTGCTACCTCTTTTATGTCAGAAAGGACAAAACAAGCTCCCCCTTCCCTTGGTATACATCGAAACAATGGAATAAAGTAATTCAAAATCTGAGTTCCTTTATTTCTCGATATATTCATATGACAGACCCAATTTGGACGACCACCGAGTTCCGGAAAACAATATTGTCACACGGAATTGAAGGGGTCGTTTATGGAAGTGATCAGATCTGGCGACCTTGTTATTCTCCAGGTATAGAGAATGCTTTTGGTTTGTTTGTACTTCCGGAAGATCGTATACGGCAGGTGGCATATGCAGCATCGTTTGGAGTCGATCAGTGTGAGTTTTCGCAAGACCAATTGCAAAAATATGCACCCCTATTGAGCCGATTTGATGCTGTTTCGGTTAGGGAATTTTCGGGGATCGAATTGTGTCGTACCTATTTTGGAGTCGATACGTGTCAGATGATTGATCCTACATTATTGTTGCAGTCTGAAGATTATGGGCAATTAATCGATCAGGCAGATACGAACCCAATTGAAGGTGATTTGTTAACATTCGTACTGGATCGATCGGCTGAAAAAGATACGATTATCGCGTCTGTGGCAAAAAGTCGGCAACTTCGTCCTTATGATATAGGGCCGAAAATTGGAGATTCAACTCTGACGTTGAAAGAGCGTATTCAGATGCCTGTTGAACAGTGGTTGAGGGGTTTCCGCGATGCAAAGATAGTTGTAACCGATTCGTTCCATGGGTGTGTTTTCTCCATTCTTTTTCAGAAGCCTTTTGTTGCTATCGGGAATGCATCGCGCGGGATGGCTCGTTTTACCTCTTTGCTTCAATTGTTCGGACTTGAGGATCGTTTGATTGGCTCTCTGGAAGAGTTTCAATTGCGGAAAGAGGAATTGTTAACTCCGATTGACTATGTATCGGTATATGCCAGATTACGGATTTGTCGTGAAAATGCCATGGCATTTTTGAAACAAAATCTGGGCTGAGGTCCGTTGGCGATGGAAAATTGAATATCTGTTTCATGCATCCGAAAATTTCAGTTATAGTTCCTGTCTATAATGCTGAACCGTATTTGCGACGTTGTGTTGACAGTATTTTATCACAGACTTTTTCAGATTTTGAGTTGTTGCTGGTAGATGATGGCAGCAAAGATCAGTCAGGAGCGATTTGTGATGAGTATGCGGACCGGGATGCCCGTGTACGTGTTTTTTCATAAAGCGAACGGAGGCGTAAGTTCCGCCCGGAATGTTGGGCTGGCGCATGTTCGAAGTGAGTGGATTACATTTGTCGATGCAGATGACTTTGTTCGGGGACAGTATCTCGAGAATCTGCTGATTCATACCGGGATACAGATTGATTTGGTCGTTTCTTACGCGGAAGTATTTAATGAAAGAGGTTCCAGAAGGGAAAATTATTCGACAAAAACCATTGGGGAAACAGGCTTTGAATCCATGTTTGTCGAGAATGATATGCATTGGCATACCTCGCCATGGAGTAAGTTATATCGTCGGAGTGTGATTGAAGATCTTCATTTGCGCTTCTGCGAAGGAATGCACATTGGAGAGGATGCCTTGTTTCTCTATACATTCATGTTGGCTTCCCGAGAGATTTACTTCTCGGGTGATACCGATTATTGTTATTTTGCATGTGTTGAGAATTCACTTACCAAGCGGGTTAACCCACTGGATTCCGAATTACTCTCCTATTCCAATATCCGAACAATTGTAGAGAAACTAATTCAATGCAGAACTATTCGACATCCTCGGGCCTTGAAGAATCTGGGTTGGCTGATTGCTTCGTATCAGAGACGCGTGTTGAATGCATTGTATCATAATGTGGTTGAGCGAAGGCAACGACTTGAAATTTTGAAAAAGATCAATTGGACCCATTATACGAATTATATTAAAAAAGATTCTCGGAAAGAGCGGATATTGAAGTTTCTGCTGAGGAATGAAATGTATCGTTTGTATGATTGGATACGGTCTTTGTCAATAAGAGTAAAAGGGGTGTGATAGAAAGGTTGCAATACGTAAACTTAAACTCCCGGTTCGTTTTCAGAATCTTATATGGTTGGTTGTGAGTAGTAGTTAAAAGGCCTTTGATTACTTAATTATGGGAATGATTCACATAATACGACCTTGATATGCCGAAAGTAAAAGTTAGTGTTATCATCCCTGTCTATAATGTCTCTGCCTATATCGAACGTTGCGCGCGTTCATTGTTTGAGCAGACATTGGATGACATGGAATACATCTTCGTGGATGATTGTTCATCCGATAACAGTGTCGGCATTCTTGAGCGTGTCGTGCTGGATTATGTCGGGAAATTGGATGCCTCTCGGGTAAAGATTGTCAGACATCCGCGAAATGAAGGGGTGTCAATCGCACGAAATACGGGACTGAATCTGGCTGTCGGTGATTATATCGCTTATTGTGATGCAGATGATTACCCTTCAGGATCAATGTATGAAAAGCTGTATGATCAGGCTATAAAAGCAGATGCGGATGTCGTCTATTGCGATTTCTGGATGGATGATCAGGAAGGCAAACATTATTATGCGACACCGGAATGTATGGATGACAAAACGACCTTCCTCCGGCGATATATAGCATCGGGTTGGACCGTGCTTTGGAATATGATTACCAAGCGAGATTTGTATCTTGCCTATGGTTTGCAGTGCCCCGGTCATATAACGTATTGTGAAGATTTTCATCTCTCTGTCCGCCTTTTGTACCATGCCCGTAAAATAATCAAGGTTAACGAGGCCTTGTATGATTACAATCAGAGGAACCAGTCATCCGCCATGCGGAATCGGGGGCCTCGTCAGGAAAAGGACGAACAGACGGTTTGCCTGGATCTTATTGACTTCTTTAGCAAGGAGGGGGTTCTGGCGGATTATAAGCGGGAAATGTCCTGGCGCGTGTTGAAAAGCAAACAGGAGATGGTCTTGGATCCTGAGCGTCATGCCGCTTTCCTGCAACTTTATCCCGAATCGCATGATTATATCGACTCCTGCCCGAACTCGTTCTGTAACCGCAAGATCAGGTTGATGATGCGGTTGTTGGCGCGAAACAAGCGTTGGATGGTTTTGGTTATTATTTGTTTCAGAAAATTATTGGGTAGATAAATGCGTAAAATGGAATATACAGCTGTTATCCGAACGCTGGGAACCGCCGGAGAGAAGTATCAGACGCTGCTGGATTCGCTGGCCCGACAGACTTTGCCGCCGGCGAAGATCCTGGTCTATATTGCCGAAGGGTATCCGATTCCGCCACAAACCATCGGTCGTGAGCAATATATATACGTCAAGAAAGGGATGGTTGCACAGCGGGCCTTGCCGTATGTCGAGGTCGAGACGGAGTACATTTTGTTGTTGGATGATGATCTTTATTTGCCGGAGACTGTAGTTGAGACTTTGTTCCGCTATCTGGAGGAGAAGCGTGCGGATGTTATCTCCCCTGATGTATTTCCCAATGCGGAGCGTCCTTGGTTGAGCCGGTGGATGATGGCCGTTTCGGGACGCATGGTTGCCCGTCGGGATGACGGTCGATGGGGATACAAGGTGATGCGCGATGCCGGATATTCCTACAACATGGCTCCGGAATCGGACGTTTATTGGTCTCAGACCAATGCCGGAGCTTGCTGTCTTTGCCGAAAGACAGACCTCCTGAAAATCCATTTTGAGGCGGAGTTGTGGTTGGATCAATCGAAATACGCAATGGGAGAGGATCAAGTGATGTATTACAAAATGTATCTGGCGGGGTTGAAGCAACTGACCTGGTTCCACACCGGAATCAAACATCTGGATGCGGGAACGGCAATCCAGGGCGACGAGAAGGAACGAAACCGTATTTTTGCCGACTTCCGTTTCAAGACCATCTTCTGGCATCGGTTTATTTATCGTCCCGATCCCTCATGGCTCAGCCGCCTCTGGAGTGCAGTCTGCCTGGGATATGCGTTGGGCTTTACGCTGTTGATTTCGTCGTTAAAGGGGAATGTCGATATTCTGAAAGTAAAGTGGAGGGCCATTCGGGATGGAGTCCGTTTTATCAAGAGCGATGCTTATCGACAATTGCCGCCCGTTGAAAAACACCTTGCATAGCATGAATACGGTTCCCATAGCCTTTGCGTTTGACAACAATCTGATTCTGCCGGCCTGTGTCTGCATCTCCTCGCTGATGATGAATGCCCGGGAGGATACCTTCTACGATATCTTTATCCTCCATTCGCGGAACCTCGCGCTCGAGCGGGACCGGCTCGATCGGATTCCGCACTGCTATCCGAATTGCCGGATCCAGTACCGACAGGTCGACGAGACGTTCGACGCGGCATTTGAGATTCGGGGTATCACGACTCCGGCCTATTATCGGCTGTTGATTCTGGAGTTGATTCCCGAATACGACATGGTAATCTATTCGGATGTCGACGTGATCTTCCGATCCGATTTGTTCGATATTTATAATGACACGGACTTGACCGCGTATTATGTGGCCGGAGTGAACTCGTTGTCACACCTGGTGCCCGAATATAAGGCCTATTATGAGCGGAAATTGCACCTCGATCCCCAAAAGATCATTTATTCGGGGAATCTGATCTTCAACTCCCGGAAGATTCGGGAAGATCATCTTATTCCGCGGTTTAAAAAACTGGCCGGAAACAATTACAAATTTCAGGACATGGATATCCTGAATATCGTATGTGGTGACAGGATTTGTTATTTGCCCCCTTCGTTTTGTCTTTCGACGATCATTTCGAAAGCTGCGGTTGATGACAGGCCGGCGTTGTTGCAGGTGTGGAGTCAATCGGAGATAGACAAGGCTCTGATCTCGGGAATCGTTCACTATAATGGCCAGAAACCCTGGCAGCAGTACAGCATCAACTTCGACATCTGGTGGGAGTACTACCGCAAGTCGCCCTTTTTTGATGCGAAGTTCTATTTCGATTTCTTCTACTACCGGCTCAACATCCTGGATCAACTCCCGTTGTGGAAACGCATCAAGATTCTGTTGAGGTATTTCGTCTATGGAAAAAGAGTCATATAGTGTCTCGGTCATCGTTCCGATCTACAAGGTTGAGCGCTTCATCGAGCGATGTGTCACCTCGCTGATGGAGCAGACCCTGCGGGAGGTGGAGTTCATCTTCGTGGACGATGCCACGCCCGACGGCAGCATCCGCCTGCTGGAAGAGGTCGTTGCCTGCTATCCGGGCCGCCGGGAGCACGTCCGGTTGATCCGCCACGAGCAGAACCGGGGGCTGCCCGCTGCCCGCAACAGCGGCCTGGCCGTGGCACGGGGCGAATATGTCTTTCACTGCGACAGCGACGATTATGTCGATCCCGGGATGCTCGAACAGTTGTATGCCCGGGCCCGGGAGGCGGATGCCGACGTGGTCTGGTGCGACTGGTGGCTCTCGTTCGGACGGAACGAACGCTACATGAAGCAGCCGGAGTATGCATCGTCGCTTGAGGCTCTTCGGGGAATGCTGAGCGGCGTGATGAAGTTCAACGTCTGGAACAAGCTGGTCCGCCGCAGTCTCTATACGGACAGCGGGATCGAGTTCCCGGCCGGTTACGGCATGGGCGAGGATATGACGATGATGCGGCTCATGGCCCGTGCCCGGCGGGTCGCCTACCTGCCGAAGGCCTTTTACCACTACGTGCAGCTGAACAGCGGGGCCTTCAGCAAAACCTATTCCGAGCGGCATCTGGTCGAGTTGCAGCACAATGTGGAGCTGATTCAGCAGGACATGCGGCAGCTGTTCGGCGACGAGTTGGACGAGGAACTGGCCTTTTTCAAACTGGACGTGAAGTTCCCTTTTCTGATCAGTGCCGATTCGCGCAAGTATGCCCTGTGGCGGTCGTGGTACCCCGAGGCCAACCCCTATATCCTGCGCAACCGGCGGCTCACGTGGCGAAGCCGGACGCTGCAGTGGCTGGCCTGGAAGGGGCAGTTCTGGGCCGTGCGCCTCTATTACCTGTGTGTGCACCGTCTGATCTATGGACTGATTTACCGTTGATGGAGTTATGTGGTTGTTGAGAGCGGGCGGGATGGTGTTGTTGACCATTCTGACCAGTTTCTATTTCTTCCCCTTCGAGTTCACCTTCCTGTCGGGAGTCAATACAAAGATGGCGATGGCGGGCTTCGGCGTGATTCTGCTGGGTATCGATCTGGCCCGGAAGCGGAAGTCGCTGATCGACCGTGATTTCTTCCAGCTTTCGCTGTGGGCTGCCGCAGTGTCGTTGATCAGCTTCTTTGCCGTCGTCTGGAACGATACGCACGACTATACGTATGCCTCCTATCTGGTCTCGATGTGGGTCTGGATGGCCGGTGCTTATGTCGTGGTACAGGCCATTCGGGGGTTGCATGGCGGCGTATCGGTCGAACTGGTCTGCAATTACCTGATTGTGGTCTGCGTGGCACAGTGCCTGATCGCCTTTGCCATGTCGCAGATTCCGGCGCTGAAGCACTTCGTCGATGGCTTTCTGGGCAGTACGGGCTTCATGGGCAAGATGGAGGACCGCATGTATGGTATCGGGGCCAGTCTGGATGTGGCCGGATCGCGGTTTTCGGTCATTCTGGTGATGATTGCCTACCTGATGACCCGTATCGCCGAGACCTCCCGCTGGAGGTGGCTGATTCTCTACCTCGGGGCCTTTTTCATCGTGACCGTGATCGGGAACATGATGTCGCGTACGACCTCCGTGGGGGCGATCGTGGCCTTGTGCTATCTGTTCTGGTGCTCGAAGATCTGGACCCTGCATCTGACGCTCGGTATGCGACGTCTTTATGGATGGCTTGCCGCCGTTCTGCTTGTTGCGATTGGCGGTTCGGTCTATGGCTATCAGACCAATCCGGCATTCCGGTCCAATCTCCGTTTCGGATTCGAGGGTTTCTTCAGCCTGGTCGAGGAGGGTCGCTGGGATGTCCACTCCAACGAGATCCTGAAGAACATGTATGTCTTTCCGGACAATACGAAGACCTGGTTGATCGGTGATGGCTATTTCGAGAATCCGAATTCGGCCGAACCTTATTATGTGGGACCGAACTGGGGCGGCTATTACAAGGGAACGGATGTCGGTTATCTGCGTTTTATCTATTATTTCGGAATCATTGGGCTGGCGGCCTTTGCAATCTACATGTACAAGGCCGGTCGGATCGGTATGACGCGTTTTCCCCTGTCCGGAAGTCTTTTCCTGATGATTCTTCTGTTGAACTATGCGGTTTGGTTCAAGGTTTCGTCAGACCTGTTTCTGGTCTTTGCGCTGTTCCTGTGCATCGGTGCGGAGGAGAACCGGGAGTATGAACAACTGCATTTGACCGAATCGAGCGAATCATGAAACTCGTCTACTGCATCCACTCCGTCTATAATCCGGGGGGGATGGAGCGCGTCCTGTGGAACAAGGTGGTCTACTGGACCCGCCATACCGACTGGGAGGTGGTGATCGTGACGACGGATCAGCACGATCGTCCGCCCTTCTATCCCTTTCCGGAACAGGTGCGGCGGATCGACCTGGGGATCAACTACTCCGAGGACAACACGAAATCACCGCTGGGGAAGATTGCCGGCTATCTGCGCCGCCGCCGGCTGCACAAGCGCCGGCTGACGGAGCTGCTGATGCGGGAGCGGGCCGATGTGGTGGTTTCGCTCTATCCGTCGGAATCCTCCTTCATCCCGGATATTCGGGACGGCAGCCGGAAGGTCCTCGAACTGCACTACTGCAAGTTTTTCCGCCTGCAATACGGCCGCAAGGGGTTGCTCGGGGCCATCGACCGTTGGCGGACCCGCCAGGATGAACGCATCGTCCGGCGATTCGACAAGTTCGTCGTGCTGACCCACGAGGATCAGAGCTATTGGGGGGCGCTTCCCAATCTGGAGGTGATTCCCAATGCGGCCATGCATCTGACCGATCACTTTTCGGACGGCTCGGCCCGCCGGGTGATTGCGGTCGGACGGCTCGACTATCAGAAGGGTTTCGACCGCCTCATCCGGGCCTGGGATCTTGTTCAGCGGAGCGGTCGTTTTGCGGACTGGAGGCTGGATATCTTCGGACAGGGTGAGTGGCACGACATGCTGCAGGGGATGATCGACGAGCGGGGGCTTGCCGCGACGACGCACCTCTGTCGTCCGACCACGCAGATCGGGGATGAATACGCACGGAGTTCGCTGCTTGCGATGAGCTCCCACTACGAGGGCTTTCCGATGGTGATGATCGAGGCCATGGCCAGCGCTCTTCCGGTGGTTTCGTTCGATTATAAATGCGGTCCTAAGGATATCATCCGGCCGGGGGAGAACGGACTGCTGGTCCGCGACGGCGACGAAGAGGGGCTTGCACAGGCCCTGATGACACTGATGGAAGACGACACTCTGCGGAAGCGGATGTCGCAACGGGCCCGGGAGGTGGTGAAGGAGTACTCCGAAGAGGCGGTCATGGCTCGCTGGATGCGACTGTTTACCTCAATCGTTCGATCATGAAGACCCTGTTGCAGATCAATCCCGTGTTGAGGGTTTCGACCTCTACGGGCCGCATCATGCAGGAGATCGGCGACCTGGCCATGCAGCAGGGCTGGGAGAGCTATATCGCCTACGGTCGGGGGCGTGACGGCATCCTTCCGTGTCGTTCCCGGATCGTTCCCGTGGGCGGACGCTGGAGCACCCTCTGGCACGGCGTGGAGACCCGTCTCTTCGACCGCCACGGGCTGGCCTCGACCGGGGCAACCCGCCGCTTTCTCCGCGAGATCGAGCGGATCCGCCCGGATGTGATCCATATCCACAACATCCACGGCTACTTCTTGAACTACCGGGTGTTGTTCGACTTCCTGTCGCGGAGCGGCATCCCCGTCGTCTGGACCGTCCACGACTGCTGGCTCTACACCGGTCACTGTTACCATTACTCCTATGCCGGCTGCGACCGCTGGCAGCGCGAATGCCACGACTGCCCGCAGCGGCGCGAATTCCCGACGAGCTGGCTGTTTGACCGCAGCCGGCAGAACTTTCGCGACAAGCTGGCGGCTTTCACCTCCCTGCAGAAGGGGCAGTTGACCGTCGTTCCGGTTTCGGAGTGGATCCGCTCGGAGATGGCCCGGTCGTTTCTTCGGGACTGCGACTTCCGGGTGATCCACAACGGGATCAACACCGACGTTTTTGACATCTGCTCGCCGCAGGCGGCCCGTGCGAAGTACGGCCTGGGCGACAAACACATCCTGCTGGGGGTGGCCAGCATCTGGAGCCGCGAGAAGGGGCTCGACGATTTCATCCGCCTGTCGGGGCTGCTTGCTGACGACGAACGACTCGTGCTGGTTGGAATCAAACCCGAACAACGGCGGCTGCTTCCGCCGAATGTCATCGGCATTGGCCGTACGGAGAATGTTCACGAGCTGGCCGAACTCTATTCGGCGGCGGATGCCTTTCTCAATCCGACCTGGCAGGACAACTATCCGACGGTCAACCTCGAGGCCATTTCGTGCGGGACGCCGGTTGTGACCTACCGTACGGGAGGCAGCATCGAGGCCGTGACGCCCGCGACCGGCCGGGTGGTCGATCAGGGCGATTTTGCGGGGCTTCTGCGCGAGGCCCGGGCAATCCGCCGCGAAGGAAAGGCCGGCTACCAGAACCGCTGCCGGAGCTATGCCCTGCAGCACTTCAACAAGGAGGACCGCTATCGGGACTACCTTCGCCTGTATGACGAACTGCTGATGCGGAGACGTCCCGAATGACTCTCTGCTTTGGAAAGGCACCTCACTCAAAATCCAATATATTCCCTTTTGACAGCCGCCGGATAAACCGGATGCACCGGTCGCGGCGCTTGACCGGCACAGTTTGTCGGGACTGCGGCGGATGTCGGCAACAGGTTCGGAGTGGGCTCCGGACCCTGTGACCGGACCCGGTCGGGCCGGATTGTACACTGCATTGTTTTTTGATGCAGCATAGGACCTTGTCTTCCTGTCGCAATGCAGGATGACAAAACCTGTCGAGACGTTGAATCATGGAGTCTGAACGACAACAACAAGATGCACCGGCCAAATACCGGGATGCGGTATCGGCCTGTGAATCGATGGACTATATCGAATACAACGTATCGCAGGTCGCCCGGAAATTCGGCCTGAACGGGACGGCTCTGGCCAACTTCATGCGGGTCCATTCCCCGCAGACGCTGGCCTGGCGGGAGCAGATGCGGCGCTGGCTGGGGCTCAACGACAATATCCCCCGCGGGCTGCTGCCCAAATACCGCGAACAGTATGCCGAAGCCGTGCGGATGTATGCGACATCGGATCGGAGTATTCCGGAGATAGCCCTGGCCTGCGGGGTGTCGGAGGGTGGTTTCAGCCAGCATCTGCGCTTCTACCACCAGGCGCTGCTGAAGCATAAGCACGAAACCCGTAATGCGGCCCGGGGCAAGAGCCGTAAGGAATACGGCGAGTTGACCGGGAACGGCCATTGCTACAAGCCGCTTCCGAAGACCGTTGCGAAGTATGCCGGAGCACTGGAGCTCTATCGGACTACGTCGCTGACGATCGGGGAGATCGCCCGTCAGACGTCGGTTTCGGCCGCCGGATTCAGCTTTTACCTGCGCAAGTGGCATCGGGAACTGGTGCTCGAACGTTCGGGCATTACCGGGGAGGTGGACGAGACGACCGATCTGCGGAGCGTGCGCCGGCGCATGAAGATCGTGACGGTGAAGTACGCTGCGGCGATCGAGAGCCTGCGGCAGCAGCCGCGTCCCGTGGCACGGGTTGCCGCGGAGTTTGGTCTGCAGCCCGAGGTGTTCCGCGACTACCTGCACAAACACGAACCCGAACTGGCCCATCAACAGGGCCGGATGCGCATCGACAACGGTCGGCACGTGTCGCGGCGCAGCGAAGAGAAATATGCCGAAGCAATCGAACTATACAGAACCACGACGGAGACCCTGAAATCCATTGCCGTCCGGTTGGGGCTGACCTACAATAGTTTGAGTGGATATGTCCGTCGCAATCATCCCGAAGCGGCGGCTGTCCATCACTCCCTGCTCCGGCAGGACGACAGTCGGGAGGAGCCGCCGCACGACGACGGATCGCTTCCGCAGCCTCTTGTTTCAAGAGTTGACTCCCTATGAATGAAAAACAGCTGAAAATTCTGCAGTTGGGCAAGTTCTATCCGATTCTGGGCGGGGTGGAGAAGGTGGCGTATGATCTGATGGTCGGATTGTCCGAGCGAAACGTCGATTGTGACATGTTGTGTGCCGCCCTCGAGGGGGGCGGGCGGGAGATCCCCGTCAACGACCATGCCCGGGTCATCAGTTGCCGGACATGGCTGAAGGCGGCGGCGACGATGATCTCGCCGTCGATGATCCTCCGCCTGCGGCGCATCTGCCGCCACTACGATATCATCCACATTCATCATCCCGATCCGATGGCGGCGCTGGCGCTGCTGCTGTCGGGCTACCGGGGGCGGGTGATCCTTCACTGGCACAGCGATATCCAGAAACAACGCTATCTGCTGACCCTCTACCGGCCGTTGCAGTCGTGGCTGTTGCGGCGGGCCGACCGGATCGTCGGGACCTCGCCGGTCTACCTGGCCGAATCACCCTTCCTGCAGGGGGTGCAGCGGAAAACCTTCTGCCTGCCCATCGGCACGGATCCGGTCCGGCCCGATCCCGAGGCGGTCCGGAAGCTTCGCGAGCGTTACGGCAACCGGAAGATCGTCTTCTCGCTGGGGCGGCTGGTCGCCTATAAGGGTTACCCCAGCCTGATCGAGGCGGCGCGTTACCTGACCGATGATTATGTGGTGCTGATCGGCGGGGCGGGGCCTCTGCACGAGGAGCTGCAGCGGCAGATCGAGGCGCTCGGCCTGCAACGCCGGGTCGAACTTCTCGGTCGGATTCCGGACGAGGAGCTGCCGGCCTACTACGGTGCCTGTACGCTCTTCTGCCTGAGCAGCGTGCAGAAGACCGAGGCGTTCGGCATCGTGCAGATCGAGGCCATGTCGTGCGGCAAGCCGGTCGTAGCGACGAACATCCCTCATTCGGGGGTCGCGTGGGTCAACGCCCACGGCGAATCGGGACTCAACGTCACGCCGGGCGATGCACAGGGGCTGGCCCGGGCCATCGAACAGGTGGTGCGTCAGGAGGCGGTCGACGGCCGCTACTCGGCCGGCGCCCTGCGGCGTTACCGGGAACTCTTCACCCGGGAGCAAATGATCAATAAGTGTTTAAATCTATATCGTTATGAGAGATGATGCTACGAAAGTCGTCGCCGAAGCTCTGGACATCAACCTGAGCGAACGCGACTATCGACGACGCGGTGAGATGTCCGTGGCGGCGAAATGTACCAAGCGGCTCTTCGATCTGGTAGGAAGTGTGTTGGGTTTGGTTGTGTTTGCACCTGCCTTTTTGATTATCTGGCTGCTGATCAAACGCGAGGATGGAGGTCCGGCCATCTTCAAGCAGGAACGGATCGGATACGGCGGACGTCCGTTTACGATCTACAAGTTCCGTTCGATGTCGACCAGCTCGGAGGAGGACGGTACGCCGGTGCTGTGTCAGAAGGATGATGACCGTCTGACGCGAGTGGGGCGCTTCCTGCGCGACCACCATCTGGACGAACTGCCGCAGTTGTGGAACGTGCTGCTCGGTCAGATGAGTTTCGTCGGGCCGCGTCCCGAGCGCAAATACTTCGTCGACCGGATTACGGCCATCAACGCCAACTACGAACTCCTGTACCGGCTGCGTCCGGGGCTCTTCTCGATGGCCACGCTCTACAACGGCTACACCGATACGATGGACAAGATGCTCGAGCGGCTGCGGATGGATCTCGATTATCTCTACAACCGCACCTTCTGGCTCGACGTGAAGATCATCTGGCTGACGGCCGTATCGATTCTTTCGGGCAAGAAATTCTGATCGGAGGACTATGGAGCGAAGGATCGTGCACCCGAAGGCGGGGTTGCAGTTGCGGAAGATCGGCCGGCAGTACATGATTGTCGAGGCGAGTGCCGAGAAGGCGAACATGAGTTACGTCTACAGCCTGAACCATACGGCGGCCCAGTTGTGGGAGCAGCTGTCGAAGGGAGACTCGACGGTGGAGGAGCTTTCCGACTGGCTGGCGGGGCTTTACGGCGTTGATTCCGAGGTGGCCCGCCGCGATGTGGAGCGGCAGCTGACAGCCTGGGAGAAGTTCGGACTGATTGAATAAATGATAACGGAGGCTCGCAGAGAGCCGAGTGTATGGACGATGCGATGGAACGCATGCGGCGCGGGTTGCTGACTCTGCTGCGTGCCGGATTGTGGGAGCGGGAGGTCGACGACATCGCCTGTTTCCCGATGAGTGACGACGAATGGATGGCGCTGTTCCGGCTGGCCCGGCAGCAGACCGTTACCGGGTTGGTTTTCCGGGGGTTGCAGACTCTGCCCGAGGAGTTGCTGCCGTCACCGGCCGTTCTGATCCGCTGGACGGTCGGTGTGGATGCCATCGAGCGCCGGAACCGCGGGATGAACCGGACGTTGTCGGCCCTTTATACCGAACTTCGCACCCGGGGCTTCGACCCTGTCCTCCAAAAGGGACAGGGTGTTGCCGCTTACTATGAGAGGCCGTTGCTGCGGGAGTGCGGCGATATCGATCTTTTCTTTCGCGATCGGAGACAGTCGGAGCAGGCCGCGGAGTGGATGCACCGCCGGGGCGCCGCAGTCCGGCGAATGCCCGACGGCAGCCTCTTCTATCGCTGGCAGGGTTTCGAGATCGAACACCACGTGCGGCTCTTCGATCTGCACAACCCCTTTCTGCAGCGCGATGCGGCACGGCTGATCCGCGACAGGGGGAGTGTCGGGATGACTCTTCCGGAGTCGTCGGGTATGACGGTTCCCGTGCCGGCGCCGTTCGTGAATCTGCTGCTGCTCGACCTCCATATCCTGAAACACGCCCTGGGCCGCGGAATCGGCCTGCGTCAGCTGTGCGACATGGCCCGCGCCTGCTACCGGCTGCACGACGGGATCGATCCCGAAGCGATGAAGGCCTGCTGCCGCCGCTGGGGGCTCGGTCGCTGGAACCCGATGCTGCACACCTTCCTGGTCGACTGCCTGGGGCTTCCGGCCGCCACGCTGCCCTACGGCGAACTGGCCCCGAGTGCCGAACCGCTGCTTGAGATCGTCTGGCGCGGCGGCAACTTCGGCCACTACCAGCCGGGCCGCGAATCCGCCGGACGGAGCCTCGTCGGCCGCAAACTGGATACGGCCCGCTCGTTTCTGGCCAACTTGCGTTTCGCACTGCGTTACGCCCCGAAGGAGGCCTTCTGGATCTTCACCGGTTTGATCAAAGGACAGTTCTGATGATGCAGGAGTTTCATTTCCGGATCGCCGATTTTGTCTGGCGTCTCCGGCTTCCCGTCGGATGCGACGTCAATGCCCTGCTTCCTTCGTTCCGGGCTTTCCGGGCGGAGGGAACGGGCGGGGAGCCGCTCTTGCTGACGTGCGACGTCGAGCCGCTGAACGGAGCCACGGCCGCGGCGATCGACGGCCGGCTGCTCGACGAGTCGGTCAATGACATGGGGCTCGTGCGCCTCTACGACCGCCGGGGCGGATACGTCGTGACCCTTTCGGCACGTCCCGACGGGGTGATGCACCGCATGACGGCCAACCGCGACTTCTCGGAGGTGCGGATTGCCCTGCGTTTCGACGATCGTGATGCGGGCTTCATCCTCGCCTCGCTGCTCCGGATTGCCTATTCGCAGGCGATTCTCTACCACGAGGCCCTCTCGATCCACGCCTCGGCCGTCTTCCACGAGGGCGTCGCCTACCTCTTCATGGGGCGGAGCGGTACCGGCAAGAGCACCCATTCGTCGCTCTGGATCCGCCACCTTCCCGGCACCGAGTTGCTCAACGACGACAACCCGACGGTCCGTCTGCGCGACGGCCGGGCCTGGGCCTACGGTACGCCGTGGAGCGGCAAGACCCCCTGCTACCGTCCGCTGGCCTTCCCGATCGGCGGCATGGTGCGGCTGTCGCAGGCGCCCGAGAACCGGTTCCGTCGACAGGAGGGGGCCAATGCCTTTGTGGCGCTCTATCCCGGCTGCTCGGTCATCTGTCAGGACTCCGACTTGCTGAGCCGCCTCTACGATACGCTGATCCGGCTGGCCGAATCGGTCCCGGTGGGGCTGCTTGCCTGCCGTCCCGATGCCGAAGCGGCCCGACTCTGCTACGAGTCGCTGCACGGCATCCGCTGAATGATGAATGCACAACTTTACACAATATGAACAAATCTCTCTTTTTGCGGGCAGGCCTGCTTCTGCTGGTGCTGTTGGTCTCCTCCTGCTCGCGCAAGAACTACGTCTATCTGAGTGACATGCAGGTGGGCGAGGATTATCCCATCGACACGAAGTACGAAGCCGTCGTCCACCGCGACGACCGGCTTAGCATCACGGTCAGCTGCAAGAATCCCGAACTGGCCATCCCGTTCAACATCTTCGGCGGGACGTTCCGCGTCGGGACCAACGGCGAGGTGAATGCCGACGTTTCGACCCGGGTCAACGAGCGGGGCTACCGCGTCGATATCGACGGCAACATCGACTTCCCGATTCTGGGCAAGCTGCACGTCGAGGGGTTGACCGTCAGCGAGGTCCGCGACCTGATCAAGGGCCGGATCGAGGCGGGCAACTACATGAAGGACCCGCTGGTGTCGATCGAGTTCCTGAACTTCCGGTATACGGTCCTGGGGGCCGTGAACCGCAACGGCACCTTCACGGCCGACGGTGACCGGGTGACGCTGCTCGAGGCCATTGCGATGGCCGGAGACGTGACCCAGAAGGCCCGGGTCGACCGCGTGGCGGTGATCCGCGAGTTCGGTGGCAGTCGTCAGATCTTCCTGAACGATTTGCGCAGTACGGAACTCTTCAACTCGCCCTGCTTCTACCTCCAGCAGAACGACATCGTCTACGTGGAGATGGAGCCCAAATACTACCGTCGCGACTCGACGGACCGCAACTGGGAGCTGGCCCGCACGATGCTTACGGCCCTGTCGGTCGTCTGCTCGCTGCTGTGGGTACTCAGTCTCAAGTGATGAATACAACGTGCTGAAAACGATATGCAGACGAACTCTTCTACTACAAAGGGCGACCAGGGTCTCAATCTGATCGATCTGGTCGTCTATCTGGCCTCCAAATGGAAATGGTTTCTCCTGTCGGTGGTGGTTTGCGTCGGGATTGCGTGGTATCACTACGCCCGTTCGCCGCTGGTCTACTACCGCTCGGCGACGGTCATTATCAAGGATCCCTCGAACAAGACCTCGACGACGGGCCTCGACCGTTTCGACAACATCATCAACAAGGTCAACGTTGCCAACGAGATCCTGCAGTTCCGCTCGAAGAAGCTCATGCGCGAGGTGGTGCAGCGCCTGCACGCCGACGTGAGCTATCTGGTCGAGGACCGCTTGCGCGACAACGAACTCTACACCCAGGCACCCGTCCAGGTGCGTTTTCTCGACGCCCTGCCCGAGCAGCACTTCTCGCTGACGGTGACCCCGAAGGAGAAGACACGGGTCGAACTCTCCGAATTTGCGGGGCTGCCCGCCGTGAAGCCGCGCTGTGAGGTATCGTTCAACGATACGCTCGAGGTGGCCAAGGGGATGCGGATCGTGGTTACGCCGACGAACTTCTACAACGAGTCGTGGCTGAACGTCCCCATCCGGGTCCGCAAGCTGCCGCTCGAGGCGATGGTCAACCTCTACCGCAGCTCGCTGGGCATCCAGCAGGAAGAGGAGGAGTCGTCGATCCTGACCCTGGCGTTGAAGGACAACTCGGCGGCGCGTGCCGAGGATGTGCTCAACACGCTGATCTTCGTCTACAACGAGGAGGCCATCCGGGACAAGAACCAGGTAGCGGTCAACACGGCCGACTTCATCAACGAGCGACTGATCATCATCGAACGCGAGCTGGGCAGCGTGGAGTCCGACCTCGAGTCGTTCAAGCAGCGCAACCAGATCGTCGACATCGCCTCGTCGGCCGGCATGTACATGAACGAGTCGCAGAAGTACAACAGCGACGCCATGGAGCTGGAGACGCAGCTGCGGCTGGCGACCTTCATCAAGGAGTATCTGACCGACCCGACGAAGGAGACCGACCTGATCCCGACCAACACGGGTATCGGCGACATGAACATCGAGAGTCAGATCAACCTCTACAACACGGCCAAGCTCAAGCGTGACGGACTGATCGACGACAGCAGCGAAAACAACCCCGTGGTGCTCGAGCTGAACAACACGCTGCGGGCGATGAAGCAGAACATCATCCGGGCGGTGGACAACATGATCGTCACGCTGAACATGAAGCGCAACGACGCGCAGAGCCGCGAACTTCAGGCGCAGGACCGCGTGACGTCGATCCCGACCAAGGAGCGGCAGATGCTCTCGATCGAGCGTCAGCAGAAGATCAAGGAGGCGCTCTACCTCTTCCTGCTCAACAAGCGTGAGGAGAACGCCCTTTCGCAGGCGATGGCCGACAACAACGCGCGCGTGATTGACGGAGCCGAGGGCAGCAACGCCCCGATCTCTCCCAAACGCAACCGGATTCTGTTGCTGGGACTTCTGGTCGGACTGGCCATTCCGGGTGCGGTGTGGCTGATGGTTCTCTTCCTCGATACGCGCATCCGCAGCCGCAAGGAGGTGGAGAAGGCGGTGAGCGTTCCCTTCCTGGGTGAGATCCCGATTGACCGCGAGGCCTCGCGCCGCCACCGCAAGCCGGGAGCCGCAGTCGAACTGGACGAGGACAGCATGGTAGCCGAAGCCTTCCGGGTGCTTCGGACCAACATGGCCTTCATGTCGCGCAAGGACCATCCGGTGCAGGTCATCACCTTCACCTCGTTCAACGAGGGGGCGGGCAAGACCTTCATTGCGCGCAACCTGGCCATGAGTTTCGTCTACGCCAAGAAGCGGGTGGTGCTGGTCGACCTGGATATCCGCAAGGGTACGCTGAGCCGCCATCTGGGGGCCCATCGGGTCGGGGTGACGAACTACCTGGCCGATCCGACGGTGACGGTGGACGAGATCATCCAGCACCGCGAGAACTACGACGTCATCTCGTTCGGCGCCACGGCGCCCAACCCGGCGGAGCTGCTGATGGACAGCCGTCTGGACGAACTCTTTGCGGAGCTTCGCCACCGTTACGACGTGATCATTGCGGACAATGTGCCGGTGGGCATCATCGCCGACGCCAGCATTGCCAACCGCATTGCGGATCTGACGTTGTTCGTGATCCGAGCGGGGCATCTGGACCGCCGCCAGCTGCCGGACATCGAGGCGCTGTATGAAGAGAAGAAACTGCGGAACATGGCTCTGATTTTGAACGGAGTCGATCCGCATCGACATGGGTATGGATATGGCTATGGCTACGGATATGGTTACGGCTATGGCTATGGGAAGAAGAAAAAATAAGTTTAACAATAAAAAAAAGGAAGAATGGCGTATGAAGCATTAAAACAGAGACCAACAACCGATGACAGGCCGTGACGGCCATACTTAATGAACTTAAAAATCAATTGAGGAATAGTATGAAAAATCAAAACACGTACGAGGCTCCACAGACCGAGCAGCTGGAGGTGGAGCTGGAAGAGGGTTTCATGAAGGCCTCGGTCTACGAAGGTGGAACCGAGAATGCCCAGGGTGTAACCATCGAAGAGCACGGATTTGCCAATCCGGATTCGTCCTGGGAAGGCAATTATTCGAATGAAGGCTGGGACTAACAAATTAAATCTACGAATTATGAAAAGAGGTATATTACTGTTGAGCGCACTATTTGCTGCGGGTCTGAGCGGTTGTACCAACGACGGCTTGGAGGACAACACGGTGAAGAACCCCGTACAGACCGGAGACGAGATTATATTCGGTTCCCGGCTGTCGGGTGATGCCGAGACGCGTACGGTGTATGGAGATCGAGGTAATTCCGGAGTGCCTGTTTACTGGGAGGCAGACGGCTCCGATCAGATTGCGATCTACTGTCTGCAGTCGTCGGCGCCGGCCAACCACCTGGTCGACTATAAGGTCACGCCGGTGATGAATGGCGAGGATCCGACGGCTACCGCCGAGTCGGTGGTCAAGGTCAATGCTGCAGAGGCTGGTCTGCAGTGGGGTGATCGGAACACGCTGCATAATTTCTATGCCTTCTACCCGGCCAGTGCTGTCAAGGGAACGGCAGAGGAGAACGAGACTGGACTGATCACGGCCAACATTCCTGTAACCCAGCAGGTTCAGGAGTGGCGCGTAGGGACCTTGACAAGTACGGATCCTGCATTTAATGGCAAACCGACCTATTTTGGTCTGCCGAATATGGACTATGCCTACATGTATGCCTACACGCAGGTTGATCCTTCGAAGGTGAATGAGAAAGATCCGGTTGATCTGGCCTTCAAGAATCTGGTGACCGTGCTGGACATTACGGTGCAGGGCCCCCAATCGGGAACGGCTACCATCACCAACATCAACGTGTCGGCGGTGGACGGTACACAGCCGATCCTGACCGGTGACTTCACCTGCAACATCCGTGCAGCCAAACTCAAGAGTTCGGAAGTTACGGCGACCTGCACGCCTGTCGGCAATTTCAGCGAGGAGCGGAGTACGATCTCGATTCCCTGCTACGACAAGAAGGAGGGTCGATTCATTCAACTCAACCCTGGTGAACTGCTGAACGTAAAGGCCTATATCATTCCGCAGGACGTAAATAACACCGTTAGGGAGCAGACGCTTCAGATTACGGTTTCACTGCTGAACGGAGCTCCCTGCCGGAAGACGTTGGAGACGGCTGCTGTCACCCCGCACAAGATCAACCGAGTGATTCTGCCCAAGCTGGCGATTGGCGGTACGAACTACTGGATGTCGTCGCTCGATCCGGACATCTACGTATCGGAGCTCTCGATTCCGGGCAGCAAATTCTCGGTGTTGACGAAAGAAAATACTGCCGGACTCCGAAATCCTTATGTTTACCAAACTGCCTCCATCGAGCAGCAGTTTACGGATGGTGTCCGTGCCTTTATTCTGCAGACGGCTGTTAAAGGTGAAAATTCTGAAGGGTCATGGCGTCCTGAAAATAATACATTTACCCATGATGTGTATGTGGTAGCGGAGGATCAGAACCATCCTGTAATGACTTTGGAAAAGGCAATTCAAAATATTGCATCGTATCTTAAAACTTGTGAAGATGCCGGTAAACCGAATGAATTTGCCTTTGTAATGCTTACCTATACTACCGGTGATAGTTATTATGGAACGGGACATCGTGAACAAACAGGAAGTATTCTTGGAATACCGACTTATGAGTGGATATGGGATGAAAATGCCACTAATGCCGAACAAACCTGGATCCAGCGGTTGCGTGATAAGGTCAATGAGTTGGCAGGAAATACCGACAATCGTATTTATACCGGCGAGATTACGCCCAATACCACGATCGACGATGTCAAGGGCAAGATCATTCTGAAAGCGAACTACAATTCGCAGGACATGATCAGCGGATATACCGGTTCAGCTCCGATCATGTTTACCTATTGGATTTCAGCCTACGGCCCGGACGGCTATCAGGATGCCAATGGCGGTATGCCGATGGATTGGGGTGCTCCCGTATGGTATGAAAATTCGCCCGGTAAGTTACGGTGGTATTATCAGGAGGTGACGACGGTCGGAACTCGCCAGGAGGCAACTACGGCTGAGAAGAGACAGTATATCACGAAACTCTTCGAGGAGAGTGTTGATGCCTATAAGAACGATACCTCGCACAAGACCTGGTTCATGAATGACCTGGGTGGCCGCTATACGGACAGTGGAGATATCAATGGCCGCGACAATGGCATAGTAGCTCTGGCTGAGGATATGAACCAGATGGGTGTGGATGCCCTGCAGAATCGTACGGAAAATGCCGGCTTGGGCTTGGTTTACATGAACTTTGCCGACAAGCAGTCAGGGTCGGGAGCTCTGTACAAGAGCGACTGGCTGATCCAGACCCTGATCGACAACAACTTCAAGTTCGCCCTGCGCAAGGCTGGAGGAACCTCCGGAACGACTGCGGCTAACTACGATGCCGGTTACTCGAACGGCGGCAACGCCATCGGCTGGGACAAATAAGCACAGCCGTTCATGAGCAGATTCCCAAAAAACTGTGCTCTCCTGGCGTGCTGCATGCTGGGACTGGGCGCCTGTCAGGAAAACCCCATTGCCGAGCAGAACGTCACGGGTCACTCCGTGACGATTCTCGCCCGCATGGGCGGATCCATCGAGACCCGCACCTGCGTGGACGGCTCCTCGCCCGAGGGCGTGACGGGGATTCTCTGGTCGCCCGGTGACCGCATCGGCGTCTACGGCGACGGCTCCTCGCGAAATGCGCTTTTCGAGGCCGCCAATACGGAAAATGCAGCGGAAGCATCCTTCTCCGGTATGATGACCGGAGGGGATGCACCCGCTTTCGCCTACTATCCGTACGATGCCGCAAACGATGCCGCCGATCTTGCCGCCGTCCGGGGCAATCTCAAACTGGAACAGACGTTCGACATGTCCACCGGCCGGCTCGAGTCCGACTACAAGGTGGGTGTGCCCGCTTCGAAGAATACGGACGACCGCTGGACGTTCGACTTCGAACACCTCTTCTCGCTGCTGCGTTTCGACATCGACGCTTCGGGAACGGCCCTCGAGGGCGACAACCTTGAACAGATCATCCTGACGCTGCCCGACGGACGCCGTCTGGGCGGTGAGTTCACCTTCGACCTCGCTACCGCACTCACGACCAAGGACGTGACGTGGACCGGCGATGCCGCAGGGGCCAACCGCCTGACGATGACCTGGAGCGACTCGCCCGCGCTGAACGACGGTGCGCACTACACGGGTTACATGACCTGTGCGCCCGACATCCGCCAGGGCGACGAGATCCTCATCACGATCCTCACCCGGCAGCACAAGGCCGAGTTCCGCCGTACGGCACTCGTCGACTTCGCTCCGAATACCTGCTACACCTTCCCGCTCGTGCTGGAGAACTACACGGACGTGACGGTGACGGCGCGTCCCGTCATCACGTCGTTCTCGTTCACGGCGGCGGCCAACGCGGGCAAGATCCTCTCGACGAAGCTGGTCCATGCCTCCGGGCAGACGCGTCCCACGACCTCCGAGGCCGAGACGCTGACCATCGACGGCGGGCAGATCTCCGGCTGCATCCCCTACCTCCACGACTTCCGGCTGAAGCCCGCCTTCACGGTGGCTGACGGCCTGACGGTGACGGTCGACGGTGAGGAGCAGATCAGCGGCGAGAGCGAGCAGGACTTCAGTCAGCCGGTGGTCTACACGGTCTCGGACGGTGTAGAGAGCCGCGACTATACGGTGACGGTCACCAATTCGGGGCTTCCCGTCGTGGTGCTGACCCAGAGCGGTGACGGCTCCGTTGAGTGGGCTGAAGCCGGTCTGAAGGTTCGTGCGAAGGATTCCGACTGGGAAGAGACCGACCTCATGACGGTCTACAAGGCCGACGGTTCGGTGGATGTCGACGGCGCTCTTTGCGGAATCCGCCTGCGCGGCAACTCCACGCAGGGTTTCCCGAAGAAGCCCTTTGCCATCAAACTCGTGAGCAAGGCCTCGGTGCTGGGAATGCCCAAGCACAAGCGTTGGGTGCTGCTGGCCAGCTGGATGGACCGCACGCTGCTGCGGAACACCGTGGCGCTGGACATCGCCCACCGCACGGCCGATGCCCATACGGACGGAATCGGCTGGAGCCCCCGCGGTTATACCGTTGAGGTGGTGATGAACGGCCGTCACGTGGGCAACTACTTCCTCTGCGAGCAGATCAAGATCGACGGCGACCGTGTCGACATCAAGGATTGTTACGAGGATGTGCTGGAGAGCAATCCCAATCCGACGATGGCCGACTGCGGCTACCTGCTGGAGTTCGACGACAACTTCGACGAGGCGGACAAGTTCCGTACGGGACGCGGTCTGCCCTGCATGTTCAAGGACGAGGTGACGGACGACAACATCCTGAACCAGGTCCGGGCGCGGGTCGAGGCCGTTGAGGACAATCTCGAGAGCGGCAACTATGCGGCGGCCTACGCCGATCTGGATATCAACTCCGTGGTCGACTACTTCCTGATCCAGGAGCTGACCTTCAACGACGAGTACAAGCATCCGAAGAGTGTCTACATGCTGATCGACGGCGAGGGTCCGCTGACGGCCGGTCCCGTGTGGGATTTCGACTGGCAGACCTTCGTTCTCCCCGACCAGGTGGCCTCCCTGAATGCGAAGTACGGCGGTGGTTACTCCTGCCGCCAGACCGACGAGTGGCTCTACGGCGCCTCGAAACTGGCCGAGTCCACCATCTGGCCCTGGAGTCCCGACTACGAGAACGACATGCCCTACATGTGGTATCCGCTGCTGTTCAAGGACGAGACGTTCCGTCAGCGGGTTCAGTCGCGGTGGCCGGCCATCTATGCGGCGCTGCTGGGCGTGGAGTCGGAGATCGACCGTCTGGCCGATCAGAACCGTGTGTCGGATCGCTTCAACCAGGCCATGTGGCCCATCGGCTCGTCGATCAAGGTAACGGCCGGAGCCGCCTACAACGGCGACGAGGATATGACCTTCGACGAGGCCATCGCTTCGCTCAAGCGGGCCTTCACCGAGCGTCTGACGTGGATGAATGCGAAGATTACGAGCGGAGATTTTGTGACGACCGCGGAATAATTTAATCTGTTAATAATTCAAACATCATGAAAAGAATATTTTTGGCAGCCCTGGCCGTGGCGGTGTCCGGCATGGCCTTCGCTCAGCCCGCACTGAAAGCCGATACCACGCAGACCGTGGAGTACAGTACGGACAAACACAAGGTGGAAACCAACCGTTTCTGGAGCAACTGGGTGGTCAGTGTCGGCGGTGGTGTGCAGGTCTTCTTCGGTGACCACGACAAGCAGCTGCCCTTCGGCCAGCGGATCTCTCCGGCGCTCGACATCAACATCGGCAAGTGGTTCTCGCCCGATGTCGGCGTGCGGTTCGGCTATTCGGGCTGGAAGCTCAACGGAGCCACCCGCTGGGGAGCTGCCCACTCGACCGGCGAACAGGTCGACGGCTGGGGCGAGGGTCTCTACAAGTCGAAGCTCAACTACTACAACTTCCACCTCGAGGCGATGTTCAACTTCTCGAACATCATCAGCGGATACAAGGAGACGCGCTTCTACAACTGCATTCCCTATGCCGGAGTGGGTCTGATGCGCGCCACGCAGGATCCCAAACGGACCGATGTGTCGGGCCAGATCGGTATCCTCAATACGTTCCGTCTGAGTGCCGGTTGGGATCTGAACCTCGATCTGCGCGGCACGTGGGTCGGCGATCAGTTTGACGGCGAGTCCGGCGGTCGTACGGGCGAGGGTCTGCTCGCTGCGACGATCGGTGTGACCTACAAGATCAAGCCCCGCGGCTGGAACCGCAGCAAGACCGTTACGCGTACGATCTACCCGACCGAGGCCATCAACGCCATGCGTGACCGCATCGATCAGCTGACCGACGACAACGAGCGTCTGCAGAAGGCGCTGGCCGAGAACGACAAGGCCAAGGCCCAGACGCTGACCAAGCAGATTGCTTCGGCCAATCTGGTGACCTTCCAGATCGGCAAGAGCAAGCTCTCGAACGAGGCCCGTGTCAACCTGGGCATGATGGCCGAGGTGATCAAGCAGGGCGACCCCTCGACGGTCTACACGATCGTCGGTTATGCCGATGCCGGAACGGGCAGCAAGAAGATCAACGAGCGGTTGAGCAAGGCACGTGCCGAGGCCGTTCGCGACTGCCTGGTCAAGGAGTTCGGTGTCAACGAGTCTCAGCTTGAGGTGGACTACAAGGGCGGTGTCGAGAACATGTTCTACGACGATCCGCGTCTGAGCCGCGCCGTCATCACGCGCAGCAAGTAAACCCTTCGGGGCGAGCCCATTGAAACGATCCGGACGGGGCTTCCGGCAGCGGTCTCGAATCGCTGCCGGGGCTCTTTGCTTCCGTGCTGTTTCGGGGCCGTCCGTCTATCCCCCTTCCCGTCCGACGGCGGGAAAGGGGATTTTTTCGCATGAATAAGACCCCTTTTCAACCCTTTTCGAAGCCGATGCCATCTCGGGAACTGCAGTTGAACAACGACCTCTTCTTTGCCGAGGTCATCCGCCTGCTGGACGACGGGACCACCGTCACGCTGCGGGCCTGCGGGAACAGCATGTTCCCGTTCATCGTCGACGGCCGCGACTGTGTCGAACTGAACCGCTGCCGGCAGGTCGCCGTGGGCGACATCGTGCTGGTGCACCTGCCCGACCGGGGCTTTGTGCTGCACCGCATCTATGCGGTTGACGGCGAGCGGCTGCTGCTCATGGGCGACGGGAATCTCCGTGCCACGGAGCAGTGCCGGCGTGACGACGTGCTGGCACGCGCCGTGCGGATCATCCGCAACGGACGTCGTGTCTCGTGTTCGTCGTGGGGCGAGCGGTGCCGGGCCTCGCTCTGGCGCCATCTGCTGCCGCTGCGCCGCGGGCTGCTCTTTGTCTGCCGGCGGATGATGCGGAGATAGGGGCGGAAACCGGAAAAACATTTCGTATGCTTACCTCTCTGCGGATCCACGACTGTGTGGCATGGCTGTGGCGGGCCTCACGGGGCTTCCGTCGTTCGGTGGCCGGGTGTGTGGTGACCGGGACGCTGCATGTCGGTGTCTCGCTCCTCTTCGTCTACGTCTCGAAACACCTGATCGACATCGCGACGGGTGTCTCGGACGACTCGCTGCCGCTCTATGTGGGGTGGCTGGTGGCGACGCTGGTGGCACAGCTGCTGCTGTCGGTGGCGCGGAGCCGCCTGTCGGCCCGCACCGAAATCCGCCTCCGCAACGAACTCCACCGCCGAATCTTCATCCACCTGATGGGGAGCCGCTGGCGCGGAAACGGCGACCTGCATACGGGAGACCTGCTCAACCGTCTGGAGGAGGATGTCGCCACGGTGACCGAGGCGCTGAGCCGGACCGTTCCGTCGGTAGCCGTGACCGTCATCCAGCTGATCGGGGCCTTTCTCTTCCTGTCGCAGCTGGATGCGCGGCTGGCCGGCACGCTGATCTTCATCATGCCCGTGGCGTTGCTCTTCAGCAAGGGCTACGTGCGGAAGATGCGCCGCATGTCGCGCGAGATCCGCCGGATGGACAGCACGATCCAGAGCCACCTGCAGGAGAATCTCCAGCACCGGATCCTGATCCGCACGCTGGAGTACACCCGGCAGGCGGTCGAACGGCTCGTCGGGCTGCAGCTGACGCTTCAGCGGCAGGTGCTGCAGCGCACCGACTTCGCCATCTTCTCGCGATCGATGGTGCAGCTGGGCTTCATGGCGGGCTACGCCCTGGCACTGTTGTGGGGTGTCTTCGGGCTGCGCGACGGGAGTGTGACCTTCGGCATGATGGCCGCCTTCCTGCAGGCTCCGGAGCGGGCGAAGGTCAAGGAGGATTACATCCGCGAGGCG